>Ga0116227_10000242_pt1 | contig 98264 bp, 79 predicted proteins | sample S1TSphgellanicum_FD_89693 | JGI IMG/M metagenome (GOLD analysis project Ga0116227, IMG submission 89693) | Host-associated microbial communities from peat moss isolated from Minnesota, USA - S1T2_Fb - Sphagnum magellanicum MG | ecosystem: Host-associated > Plants > Peat moss > Unclassified... | reverse complement strand
TTTTCTTTTCGTCAAACTTTTGAAAAATAATTTATTATTTTTTGTGTTGAAATTTTAATAAAATGAAAAGCTCAACTTTCTCAAGTTTTGCACCGCACACCTTCCACAACAGCAACTTAGAATTGAGGTGGTCTAGATGCACTAGACTGTTCCATAACATTCATAATGTTTTGTTTATCATTTTGTATAACTGTTACCTGTCAAAATTTTCAGAATTAAAAATACCAAGTTCCAAAATTAAGATTTCAAATTTATTCAATTATTGGGCAGTTTGTTGCCGAAATGGTATAAGTATTGTGGTGTCAAATTTCACACCTTGATTCATCAGAATTATCCATAAAGTGGGCCGATCTGGGGACGAGATCTGGGCACGAAAACCCCTAATTTGGCCAACGCCTAACTCCAGATCAGTAAATGGCGGCTAAATAGTGGACAGACATTTGTGGACAGACATTTGACAGGAGTTGAAACTACTAGAACCCACCAAAAAGTTTGGTCCTGGAATATCCCACCAAAAATTGATGGCCTTGTGAGCTCCAGCTCAAGTCTTAAGGCCACTTTAGACAAGGGTAACAAGGTCCCCAGTCCAATGAAATAGAGCAATCCTATTGGATGAGAGCCAGCAATGGACCCACAGCTTTTTAGACAAGGGTCCAAACCCAAACCCAAAAAGTGGCTAATGGAGTCCAAACCTACATGGCACCATTTTGGAGTGAAAATCAATTGCTGCAGACAAAACAACAGTAGAGAGCTCATCATGTGAAGAACCCCATATGCAAAAGCTTGCTAGGGCCCAAGGCAGGATCCAACTCAAGGATTCAATTTGCCTCAAATGAGTCCAAATTGGTTCCTAGGAATTTGGACCTTGGACACCATCTAAAGTGGGCCTTAGATTTCACTTTAAACAGTTTCATTGTTATGAACCCAGAAATGTCAGACATACATTTCTTCTGGCCCAATATGGGCGGCTTTGCAATGGAAATTCGCATTGTCCTGACAATTTTTTTGGGGTTAGGGTTGACAATGTAAAAATGTCTCACAAAATTCAGAAATGCACTGAAAAACGAAACCAAAATATGCATGCCCTGATGATGTTTAGGGGGCTAATAATAAATTTATCCATAAAATCCTTTGCACATGATCTGGTGCCCTCATCAAGCCTGCCAAGCCTTGAAGATGATGAGTTCAGAACCTCTCTTTTAAATCTTTGTGCAACAAAAAACCCAAATACTTCTTCACCACCTAGCCTAGTATCATCTCTTAAGGATTCCAAAGATTTTCAACTATGGGTATGGTAGGTGGTGGTGCATCTGAAGGTCACTTGCTGAGTCTGTGGCTATCTGTGCCTGGTTTGAGATTTGATCCGCGGATCTAAGATTTCATGACACCACTACTTTGGGATTGCAGAATTTGAAGAAATAAAAAAATGTTTTTCTGGCTGTGTCTAGACTTCAGACCCAACTGTTGAATCTTGTTGAAGGGGCCAAAAATCACATTCTGATCATCTATCTGATCACTCTTATAGGAAAAGATCTGTGTTCTGAAATGCAATATTTATCTGGAATAGAACCGCCAATATTAGTGTTGCTACATTTGGATGATGGAACCCCTTACAAATACATTTATATAAGTACCCTTGTCAAAAAAAATAGTGGGTAGGTCAATTGATTGATGTTGTTGTTGTTTTTTTGGGGGTTGATATTGAAAATTTGGTGAAAATTTCCAACAAATGAGCAAACTTAGTTGAATTTACACTAGAAAAATGAAAATTTTCAAAAAAATCATTTTTTTAAAAAGTTGAAAAATGACAAAACTTTCCCCCTGCTAAAAAAACATTGAGGTCAATTCAACGAGTAAAATGACACATGCAAAACATACCATGGACAATTGTGAATTTTGAAGTCTTGGTTGGATTACAAATTTTTATTTTTGGGAGTGGAATTGAAATGGACGTCCATAAGTTTTTCATTAGAGGCTATGATAGGTATTTCATTCAAACATTAGTTTCTTGTAGTTGGGTATTTTTTTATCGAAACTTGATTCAATGTGAACAAGTTCATGTTTGGGGGGTTTACCCTCTTGGTGTGGTTTGAGACTCGCATCTTTTGTGTTTTGAGATTTCAAAGCACACAAAAGAAACATCATGGTTCTTTCGTGTTTTCAAATTGTGTTTTGAACTTGGATTCCCATAACGCACATTTGTGTGTTGGTTTTTCATGTGTGATTTTGTTAGTTTTGATAATGTTGGGTGTTGATCTAATAGCATAAAATAAACAACTATTTTCAAAATAATTATTCTAAGGGTCAATAATAAACATTTGTGACCACCACAATTGTTAAACGATTTAGTTTTTAACCTAAAAACTTGTGAGCACAACAATTTACACAATTTAAACTTTTAACTAATTTTTTTTACAAATGAATTCATTCATAGCTTGCATTCAATCATTTGAATATTGGTTGCAATAGACCTTAACATAAGTCACAAAATTTGAGTATTGGAATGTAGGGACAACTTTAACACATGTTTGTGAACACATCCTTAAGTTTATCTTGAACTTTTAGGTGTAAACCCTCAAAACAACAACCATGGAAAGAAAAAGAAGGTGTGTGCAAGTTTTGAGATAGGATTAGGATGATGTGATAATCATTGACATCTCATAGACAAGTCGCTTGCACACGTTAAGCAATGTAAGGGGTTAATGAAAATGGAACCAACTTTAGATTAGAGATTTGCTTTAGACTTACTACATTCACATAATTTGAACTTGGGAGGAGGGACCACCTTCCTCCCTATAATGTATTTGTATTTAGTGACAAGGATTATATCAAAGTGAAAAAAAATTCACATGAGAATCTTAAAATTCACAAATGTTTATGAATCACTTCCTTTGCATTTATTCAATTTGTGATAGTGTGCTTGAGTTTTGAAATACTCTTGTGACTTGCACTTTCTCTCATGCCCTAACTTTGGTTGTGAGCCCAAGACAATTCTTGATATTTGAACTTGGAACACTAAATCTCACATCTAAAATGGCTAGCTTATTGTTTTTCATGCCCCACCCATAAGCATCAAATTGAGACTTTAAAAGGTGGGAGTTTATTTATGTTTTAGCCAATGAACTTAATATATGAGGGAAAATTGCAAAGGTTTGGAAGTTAACCATAAAGAAACTCACCTTTTTTCCTCCAACACACAAAGATTCCCTTAAGAAAGTTGGCATTTGGTAGTCCAGAAATTTTAGAGGGGGTTGGTTGGGATTTCAGAAGAAAGGGTTTAAAAGTATATATAAGATATGTGAGACCAAAACAATGATGATTTCATAGGGTGGGAGAAGGCAAAAATTAAGTTTGGTTTTGATGAATGTGAAAAGTGTATTTGGAAATGACTAGAGGACAAGATATGTGCTTTGGAGCTTTGATAGCCAAAGAGGAGGACATAACCAAATGAGTGGTTAAAGGTGCTTAAAGAATATTCCAACAAGTAACTAGTTGCGATGTTTTGCACCACAAGTAAATTCCAACCTAGTTGTGAGGATCACCTACAATCTCTAGCCATTCCAAGTTGGATTCTAATATAATTCTAATATTTAAAGTAGGAGGGAAATCATGAATTTTACAATATAGCCTAACTTGTGAGATGGTTTAAAGTTGAGTACAAAGAATGTGTGTGATACAAATCAAGAAAGGTCATGGAGACCTGTTATCTTGTTGTTATATAAGATCATTAAAAATTTGGATTCTGATCCAAATTGTTGGGCTTGGGACTTGGGAGGGACTCATAGAGTACATTGCTAAAAAGGGAGAAAAACAATCAATGATCGACATACATTAATCAAGACCATATCGAAGAAATTGGAAACAACCTTTTCACAAGAATTCAAATTAATTAAATGACAAGACATATTGTTGAAGTCAAGGGTGAGGAAGGATTCATGTTTCATCTAGTTGATGTGGCATAAAACATTGACAATCAATGTGTGGAGAACAAAAGTGGGTTTTGAAATTGATGCAAATTGCATCTCATGCAAGTTGAATACACCATAAACAATCTTACACCAATTTTGGGAATGTGAAAGCGCATGCGAAGCATGGACTTGGGTGCTTATCTTTTAACATAAGTTGTAGTACCCTTCCCATGTTGTGAGACAAGGGATTGCAAATGGAACATTTTCTATTTAACGAGATTGCCTAAAAGCATTTGTAGATGCAATGTTGATTGAATTTTATTGTGTGAGGTCGCTATTTGGTTCATATTGATTGAAATGAACAATTTAGCCTTCAAAAATTATAGGTGGACAAATAGTAAACTTTTGACATGCATATGGGATGGTTTATTAGATTATGGAAAATTAAAATGGGATAATACTTTGAAAGAGATTAAAAATAGGCCTTTTAATGAGTAGAAACTATTTGGGAACTTTGACATGACTCGGTGCCTTCATCATGTTCTTTTTGCGAAGGCTTGGAAGAATATATGGTCATATTGTAACAAAAAAAAAAGGTTGGCAGAAACCTCTTGGTTGAATCATAAACAAGTAATGACAAATGGAACTCAAGTTAAACTACACAACATGATTGTATGTATTCTAAAATCATTGTATAAATAGATACTCTAAAAGTAAATCTATGATGCTAAAAGCCTAGGTGAATGAATTTTTTTTGAATTCACTTTTGTTGAACCTCAATAGATCCTATCATGGCATTACTTCATTCCAACATGCTTTCAACAACCCAAAAGCTTGCACAAGAAAAGAACTTCAACTTAAACCTTTGTTTGACAAATATGATTTCCAATTTCAATCCAATGCCTAGATCAAGAACAATTGCAACTCTCATTTTAAAGCACCCAAAGGTACTCACTCCCATCCCACCATAATATTTATTTCCTAGAAGTAAACATTTCAAACACAGTTATTCTTGAAATAATGTCATTTCAAGATTGCCAAAGAACCCCTTTAGTTTTGCATCATCTTCACCAATAACCCATCCTAATAACTAGAACCTTAACTTTCCAATGCAACTAAAATTTAGAAATTAGAATATACACCACAAACATTATTTTCATGAGTGTATAAAAAATGCAAACAACATTCTAAAAACAATAACAAAACCTTTAAAAACCAAAATTAACTTGATTCAAGTACTTAGCTTTTCTCCAGACATTAGAAGATGGTCAACCTGTGCTCCTTATAGTTGAAGCTCCACCCATTTCATGTCACCACAAAATCTCCCAATCCAATCAGTGTCGTAGCTCTTTAATCCACCATGAAATCAAAGACAATAAGATTGCAAGCTCACCATTAAAACCATAGACCAAGTGCTCGCATTTCTCTTTCCTCCATGAATGCAAACTTTTGAAAACATAATACAATCAAAAAAAACAAAAGCAATTTGAAGCGAAATATGATAAACTTGATGATGAATGATCATTGTGACCCATCAAGTGTCGGATTAGGCTGCAAACCTTTTCTATTTTTCTCTTTAGGTTTTCCTTTTACGTCACAATACCACATGCCTATGAAATGTAACTTCTTTGATAGTGTGTTGGGTCTTTTTGCAAAAAGGGCGTCAAACAAACAAAAGGCTAGGAAAAACCATTGCAAAAAGGGCATCAAACAAACACAAGGCTACGGAAAACCATTGCAAAAAGGGTGTCAAACAAACACAAGGCTACGGAAAACCACTGCAAAAAGGCCATCAAACAAACAAAAGGCTAGGGAAAACCATTGCAAAAAGGGCATCAAACAAACAAAAGGCTAGGGAAAACCATTGCAAAAAGACTTGTGTTTGTTTGACGCCCTTTTTGCAATGGATTTCGTCCATTTGTTTCCAAAAAGCAGAAAAAAAGGTGGGAAAATATTAATAGCAAACCAACTAGACCACAATGAATCTAGACAATCCCGAGCAATTATTAAAACCTATAGTTCCTATCCCTAGCCACATCATTATGTGCACAAAATGAAGGCCCAAAGCCATTTTCCTGCGCCAAGCCAAACCGACAAAAAAATAATTTAGTATTCTTCATTCAAAAACCTGTTGTGGAGTGGGCCAGTTGGGATGCTGTTATAACAATAGGAATGAGTTAAGAGACACGAATTTTATGTGGACACTGGCATTGCTGACTTAACAGATCCACACTACTACAATAATCAATCACCTCATTGTTATTGTGTAATGGCTCTCTGCCCTTTATTCCATTGAATTTGATATTCAGAAAAAAGTGGCTTTAAAAGTAAAGCTTACTAACCAGCTGCCACTGATACATTGGTTCCAAGTTCAAGGCAAGATTTTTACCACCAAAATCTTACACTAATCATCCCTCTGGCCACCACCCAACAAACAATAAAACCTGGAGCTTGCCAGGGTTTCATCATAAAAGGCCCTCCTCCTCCTCCTGTTCATAGACTCCATCCACCCAGCGTTTTTGTAAAGCAAGGTTAAATGTTTTTTTCTTTTGTGTATATATATATATGCCAAATTTGGCTAAAATGATCGTATGGTGACCTCAAAATTCCTTTTACATCACAAACTTGATAATACTACTATAACTACTTATAGTAGTAGTAATAATAATAATAATAATAATACTGGTTCCACATCTTGTGTTGCAATCCTATGTTTGCAAGGAGTGAATCTGATTGACCAGTGGGTGCAATCCAGACTCATTTTACTGACCACAATCAAAGCAGTGACAGTCTGATGAAACCTGGTGACTCATGGGTGAGGTAATAAGGCAATCAGAGAATATCATGGGTCAGAATCCAACTCCACAGGGGTCAGGTACAAAGGTTTATAAGAAGAACATTGAGAAGAATGCTCTACTTACTCACTCACTGTGTATTGTACAAAACCAATAAAATAAATAGGAACTAACTTACTTTCTTTATGACTGTCAAGCTTTTAAACCATACACATTCTCTCCAAACTGCAAAATGCAATCAATAATACTGGACAGTGTGGACAGTGTGTTTTTTTTTAAAAATTTATTTATTATTATTATTATTTTTTAAAATTATTTTTAATTTTTAATTTTTTAATAATGAATTTTCGTTTATAGGCAAAGTTGCTATCATCCACAGGAATTTTTTAAAATAGTGGCGATCAACCCCCAGGAAGATATAGCCAAATCTGATTATAAACTAGAAATAAAGTACAAATCTTTAATCATCCTTTTGTATTTTTGGCTACATAATGAAAACTGAGGATACGAAATTGGCAATTTTTACCCTCTTTTTGTCACTTCTAGGGACTGAAAAACCTCCAAAATCACAACTTTTTAAATTTTTAATTGAATTTCTCCTTTCGGCAAAATTTCACCAATAAAAATTAAAACACTAGTTAAGGGCAGTGACATTTTTTGTGATTTGTTTTCTTTTTCTAGCCAAAGTAGCAATCACACATAGTAATATGTAGAAGAAGTGGCAATCATCCCCAGGAAGATATAGCCAAATCTGGGTAGGTATAAACCAGAAATAAGAGTACAAATCTTTAATCATCCTTTAATAATATTTTTGGCTACATAATGAAAACCAAGGATATGAATTTGACGATTATTTTTATTAATAATAACAAAAAAAATCTCACTTCTAGTGACTGAAAACCTGAAAAATTGACTTCTATACAACCAACCGTATACTAGTGGTTGGACCCCACATGGGGTCTTTCGAATGGTACGACGACATTAGTTTGCACATTCAAAGGTTTGGAGTTAAATTCTCCTGTTATCTGGGAGCATTATTTGTGAATTTTTTTTGAATAAAAGCTTTGCATTTGAGGAATTTACTTTGACATGGAACCTTAGTTTGCAAGTACAGTAGTACTCTCTAAATTGGAACGAGTTAAGATCTCCTTTTCTGTTGCCAGATTTATTCCCTCTCCTCCAGAAATGAAGCTTTCACTCTTCTGGCTTCTTTCTCTTTTTTCTTTTCTTAAAACTCGGGTATGGAGGAGGGTGGGAAGGAAGGATTCTGATGTTTTCTTTTCTTTTCCTTTTTTTTTTGGTGGAAAGGAAAAGTAAAATGAAGGAGGATTGTCAAATGGGTTGTTCCAAAACTTTAGTTCAACGAAAAGATGCGAGTGCGGAAGAAGCTTTTGGGCTTGTTCAACTATTCTTTCACAGAAAGATGGCAGCACGGAGAGAAAGCTTTTTCTTTTTTCTGAAGGATTAGGGAAAGCAGGTCTGTAATATGTTTACCAGCCTGGGGCCCTGGACTCTGCATGTCGAAAGACTAATAAATTCCCACTCCTTGATCAAGCATGGTGCCTGCCCACAAGAAGTCTGTAGATTCTTGCCTTCTTTTCTTTGGAAGTTATATTTTGCTTTGGGAATAGACAAATAGAAACGTAAACTGGGATCATCCATGTATTAAGGAAGGTTGTTCGTTTGTTTTGTTTGTCATGTTAAGATGTCTCAAACCATGATGAGTCTTGCTGCGCTCGTTTTAATTGGAAAGCCTTCTTGAATCCTCACCCAAATGGCAAGTGAGTGCAGCAAGACTCATCATCCCAAATGGCAAGTGAGCAACAGAGGAAGAACAAGAACTAAGTGTCCTGACAAAAGCAAGACTTAGCATTAAATAACACAATCTCCCAAGGTGTAGGGATCTTACAACCTCAACCCCCCGAAAGGGGAGCCCTTTCTAAAAACCTGTTGAAATTAGCACAAACCTATAAAAGGCAGTTGTGAAGGGGCCTTCCCAGTCTAAAAATAGCCCCTAAGGGCAGTGCTCAAAACTAAGCAAAATTCTGCCCCCACAACATTTATGAGTGTTAGTTTTGTATATATAGGCCTGCATATGGTACATACTCTGGTCTATGCACTGGCCATGGCAGGCTTGTATGACCTGAAGTAATACCAGCCTTGTACCAGTGATAGCCTGACAAAGGAAGGACTCCAGAGAATTTATCAGCTTTTTACCGATTCCAACCTCAGGTTTATATGGCCGCCCAAAAATCAGTCTGCAACCCAATACTAGGACCAGACTGGTATGTTCAAAAGCTGATACCCAACCAACTCTAGTTTTCGCTTGTGTTGTGCTAATACATGTGCATGGCATTAGTATATACATTATTATCAATCCAGATCTTGGAAACCTCACCCATCTAGGAGGTGCATGGAGCAATACCCTTTTCACATACATGTATTGGTTCCATAGTTCGTTTTTATCCGATGTTGCTGATGTGGTGGTTATTGACCTAATGTAGGAAATAATGACTTTTATTGTCATTAGTTGACCATTGCAGCTGCAAAATGTAACGTCATTGTTAAGATTCACAAGTATAGAGGGTTTTTTGAAAGATATCACTTTATTTCAATGGTTATGGAGGTGCATGACGCACTTGAACATAATATGAATTGTTTCATTAAAGGATTGTGTTCATTTTTTTCACGATAGATGATGGGGAGGTCATTTATTTTTATCTTTTTGCATTCAATTTTTCAAACAACGTGTTAAAATGCTTTTCAATGTGCTTTAACTTTTGCTACAAAAAGAAAGATTGCATTGATGGGTGATGTTTGTTCTAAATCTCCCATTATTATTAGATCTCACGATTTGCATTCAAGCGACATTAGAGAAGTCATGGGTGAGATAGCTTCTTACCACTAGGGGGACTAGCTCTCTCCCTTTTTTTGATTCTTAGAGGCTGTTCATCTTTTGGCCTTCTTTGACCTTCCCTTTTTGTCTCCCCTGTGATGGTTCCAGCCATTAATCTTTTATTGGATCCCTTTATTTATAATAAATTTTTAAAAGAAAAGAGCTTCACAGCCATATGGACTGTTCTTTTTAACCGTCATCTTCTCAATAACTGACAAACACTAGTTAGAACATAGCTAGTCACTGCGGTCAGCAATGGGACAGGCATGCAACCCAGAAAAGGTTTTGGGTCCACACACCATCCACCCTGCATGGTCAGCGGTGGCTGCTGGTTCACTCTGATTACCCTGGACCCTGCAATGGTGGTCAGATTGCAAAAGTGCTCTATGGTTCCGGGATTCATTGGCATGACACTTGAAGTTTGAAGATGGTTGTGGTCATCAGTGACACCATCACCTTTGGATTGCCTGCTAACTTGCTTTAACAGCCCACATACATGTCTTTTGCTCGTGAATCCAACCGACAACAACAACCAGTTGCAAGCTAATGAGAGGTTGCCATGAGTCCACCCAGCCATTTAGGCTCTTGGGCTTGATCCATGAGATATTTGTAATAAAGGGATACTGAGTCATTTTTGCTAGTCAACAATCTAACTTAGAGCAACTCTACCAGTGCTCTGTGTGTTACCCTGCACATTTCAATTGGATGAATAAAAGTCAAAACATGCTGGTTTGGCTCAGCAAAATGGTTCTTTTGCACAGGTTTGCTGAGGCTGGTAAAACACACACTAAAGCCCTAACACCTTACCATAGACGAGTGTAATAAATGTGATCTCACTTCTTCTCCCTGTTTCTTATTGGCCAATCATAATGACGGCTCTACGTTCTTTGCTAAGTAATCCCCTACCTCTTTGCAGTCCCAGTTTTAGTTTTAGGGTTGCTGTTGGAAGAAAGAGAATAACTAAACTTGGATGTGAGAAATATTTCTGCAGGGTCATGAACTGAGTGCACCGCTTGACATGCTGTTGGTCATCCCTATGTAAAAATGTGCAAGCAAATTTAATGTAGTAGAAAGTTGGTTTACAGATGCAAAACTGAAATTGGTTTCAGAAATATTCTTTTTTCTAGTGGGATGCAAGGGATTTTTTGACTGAGTGCAAAATGCATCCATAGCAGGGAGAGTTGCTGAGAGCAGAATGCTCTTTACATTAGAATATCATAGGAAGACGGATGTTCTATGAGACAACTAACTTGTTCCAAACTTTCCTGGTGATAAGCTTCTCCACCCACAACCCCCATTTGGGCCTCTATGGGTGTTTATTATATCCAGCAACCAATGTTAATTATTCCCCCATGCCAACCCATCAAAATGAAATAAGGATAGTTAAAGTAAGAGATTATTTAAATGTAACCACCTGGGCCAACCCTTAATGCCCACCAATGAGAAACAATCATTTCCTGTTACTGGGCCTCTTCAAGAGGGCACTGTATTTGTCACATACGAATGGGCCCAAAGTGAGTTTCACACAATTGGGCTTTTATATTTCATTCAAAATATAATGTATGAGACATTTTATTATTGTGGGTTGAGACACTCAAGGTGACAATAGATAGGTACATATGACTGTTATTTGGCACTTCTTTGCCAAATATTTATTCATTTTAGAAAACAAGGCTAGGCAGTTTGGAATTTAATTTTCCAGAACTTCAAGAGTTGAGGAATGAATATGCAAAATACATCTTGTGTTGTGCATTTTGTAATAGTAACCCAATGGTTTTCAATTTTCAAACAATTTCAACAAATGTCAATAAAATTTTCTTTTCTTTTTGGTTAGACCTTTTGCAAATTATTTTTTTGTGCCAAACATCAGTCATAGGTACAGCATATAATATAAATACATGCACTTTTCAGATGATATAAGCTGCTGAGGAGCTGGCTACTGTTATAGGGGATGTTTTTTTCCACTGGCAAAAGGATATTCTTCCATTACATCTGTCCAGGGAATCCAGTACTTAAGAGCAACACTACTATGATGTGACCAACACTACTTTCTCTGTTTTCATTTTCCAATCCTTCACAAAATTGAAGGTTGCTAAATTGCTTATGAGGTCTGTTGGCTCTGAGCATGGGGGAGACATTAGCTAGCCATTGACATAGAATCTGCATAAAATTTTGGTTGGAACTACACACTCAATGTGTGATCCACATATGTAAGTAGTGTGTGTGCATCTGATGGATGGGCATGCTTCATGGAATTGTATACATCTAGATGAGAAGTTATAGATCAAGTAAGGGAAGTTTTTGGTTTGAAGTTTGAACCTGCCCTTCCACATAATAAGAAAAGCACCTTTGAAACAATTGTCCATCATGAGGAAAGGTTTAAATTTAAAAAATTTCTATCACGAAAAAGTTGAGAGAATGGATTTAGTGGGAAAAGGAGAAAATCTCAATTTCATTTTTCATCACTTGTTCAACTTTGTCAAATTTCTGAAAATTTGCTTCTATTTCATCCATTCTTCAACCTTTTTCAAGCTTTTTGGGCTTCCCCATTCCACAACTTGTGGTTTGGCCTAATGTATTTGTGACCAACCTACAAAATCGATGCAAATACACTTTTTGCCACATTCCCATGGGGAACACATTGCTATCCACAATGTTATTCGAAATGTTTTTGCTTTCATTGCTAGAAAGGTTGGGTTTCATTTTTGGGTAGACACATGTTTTCTTGTCGCTCTTCTTCCAATCTTCACATTGGCAAGTCAATATCATACTCATCTTAAATGCAGTCTGCACTTTTGTTAATGTCATCATTTCTAATCTCACTTGAATGGATTTAATTTAACAAGCTATCATTTCCGAGGGACTTGACAACAATTATGGCATAGGCAAAGAAAAAGCTATAGAACAATTGGCACTTTGAAATTTTGATTTTTTCATATTGCCATAGAAATATTTGGATGTTTACACCAGCAAACTAACAATTGTTGTGCTTTCATTGATTTGCTACTATCGTTTTGATTAGCTAAAGGTTCCAGAGGACCTCCTTTGTTGGTTTTGTGTTCATTTTATAGGTAGAAGGTATTGGTGATCTTGTACAAAATTGAGGACACCTCCCTATTTAAGCAAGCCATTGTAGCTAGGGAGACCTCTTTAAGGGTTTCCCACCCATCTCCTCATTGGATATTCTCCATGCAACTAGTGATGGTTTTAAGTCCTAGGTTGATATTTTGACCCCCTTTGGTGTTTCCCTCTTGCTATCTTTTGGTATCCTATTGGTGTGTCTGTGCTTTTGGTTTGTGCTTTTGGTCTTCTTAAATTTTGCATTTATCACTCTTGCAAAAACAAAATGTGTAAGCTACCCATTTCTATTGGCCATACTAGTAAATTGGAATAATGATGTTTCAGCAACACCTATTCCGGGTTAATGGATTTAGGGTATGAAATCACATACATTATTCCCTTGACACAGAGACATTAGGACATTCTTCTGTGCACATGGTGATTCCTATATACATGTTCCTATTAGGTATAAGCTAAGAACTTTGGAACTTGGAAGGTCAGGTGGTGGGGGATGATGGGTAGGACCTCCTGGTAACCTATTGTTCTCAGTGAGATAGAATACACTTTTCCAAAAGACTAACTAAAGAAGCAGCTCCCTATTTCTCATGATTGGAGCAAGGTTCATGTGGTGTGTGCCCATATTCAGTTCATGCAAACTTTGAACAAACTTTTATGGTGGTTGCATAGATTTGGCAAGTGCAAAACTGAATAGGTTTGGAACCATATAATCCAGTCTTTTCTGGTTTTGGGTTCTTGCAGTTTCCATAAGATTGGGGAAGAAGATCACACATGGTACCCCCCTGGTGTTCTTGTCAGATTCAATATAAATTAATTCAAAAATGAAATGTTTAAATTTTTGAGAAATTCCAATGGCAAAGTTTGTTGAAATTGTGAAGATTTCCAAATTAAATTGTCTATTAATATTTGTGAAAATTCATTACATTATTCTACACTTGTTCTAACTAATCCTTTCTTCTCTTCATAGCTGTACCCTAAAATTCTATCACAATTTAAATTTTATGGTATACTAGGCAAAGGGGCTGGGTAGGGTTTTCTAATTGGTTTTATGGGGGTCGGAACCGATCGGAAGGATGGTTTGCATTCTCACCCATGGCTGACATCCCTAGTAGAACTGGCAAAATAAAAGTGACGAAAATTTATGAAGGGTCATGTGTTAAAACCCCCCCTCCCCCCAAAAAGAAATTATTTTGCTCCTGTGGCCTATAAATAATTCAGTTGCACACTTCAGTGTCCATTCTGACCATCAACTACAGTATATCTGAACTAGAGGTAACTTTTAGTTAACTAGACAGGTTAAGAGTTAGGACCCGTGTTGGCCAGTTACGGTTCTTAGTCTAGTTTCCAGCTACGTGGACCAATGAATATTCATTTTTGAAAAAAAAAGAAATTTAAAGTTTTTTTTTTTTTTTTTTTTTTTTACTAAGGGAAAAAATTTTTTTCACTTGAAAAAAAAATTTAGGGTTTTCAATATTAACAACAACGTTTCTTTGATAAATAATTTGGGGGCGAGGCGGGGCATTTGGCATGTAGTTCTTATTTTTGGAATTGTGTCTCAAGTAAGCAATTTTTAAACATTTCTCTTTAAGTTAAAATTATTTTGGGGGGCAATTAAGCATGTAATTAATATATGTGGTCATATTTTATTGTTGGTAGAGTGCTAATACGGTAAACCCCCTTTATAATCATGCCCTTGGTGACCACCTTTTTTTTGTGACATTAACAAATTGTGATTTAAATATGTATAGTCACATTATAAGATTGTGTTTATAGGGAAAAAAAATCTTACAAAATAACTCTTTTATGCTAAAATAAATGTGCCAATTTGTTTAAATTTTTTACATGGGTTATTATAAGCTTTATTATGCATTATTAGACTTGAAGAAGGTTGTGATTTTTGTTTGTTTTAATATAATCAATTTATATTGAGTTTGAGCTCTTTAATTATTAGTTTGTGTATCTTGTCATCTAGATTTTTTTAATTAAAAATTTTCGATTTTCTTGGCGACTTTGCATTTTTTTTGCTTGTTTGAACTAGAAAGTTTTTTTTTTTTTTTCCAACTGGATTCATTGTTGTTAGTTTGCAGAATTTGAACACAAAACAACACTAACATTGCCAAAAAAGAATTACAATTTGCAAAACCTTTATATATATTTTTTTAAATTTCTATTATAGTCACATTTACAAAGAAAAGCTTTGCAAATATTTTGTTTACTAACAAGTGTGATAGTGACTCTAAAAAACAATGTTTTTAAAACGATGTTCTAATAACAAAAATGTGACTAAAATGGCCGTGATTATAAGGGGGCCTAGGATGAGGAAATAGCCAAGTCCAGCCCCACATTGTGAGAATTTCCCACACCCATAGGCTTCACCTATTGTAAAGCATGGAACAAAATTTATCATGAACCAACCTACATAGATCATGGGACGAATGAATGGGAGGGAGGGGTCTTAATGCCTACTCCTCAATAATGGGATGGTTCTACACTCTAAAAGTAGACATAATTTTCTTCCCACCCTCGAGGAGTAGGCATAATATCCCTCCCAATTTCTAAGAGGGGAAATTCATGGATATAATAAAGGTGCCGTCCACCATAGACTACGATTTTTAAAATTTTTCTGTGAGTGCTTTACGAATCTTTTAAAAAAATCCTGGAACCAGAACCAGGGATTCTTGCAACATTTTTCTAAAATAAAAAGTTGGAACTGGTGGAGCCTGGGGGACCAGAGGCTCTCTTTGAAAAAGTAAGGACTAAAGAACAAGCCAACACTGGTTAGGACAAACTGCAAAAAGGTTTTCCAATTCTCTCATTGGATTTACTCACATGAAGGGGTGGCCTGCAAGTCTGGGACGTTTTTGGCTGGACATCATTCTTGAGTAAAATCGGGACCAACTTGGTGAGGATCAGGCAGGCAAGGTATTCATGATTGGGCCTCACATTGCATGATGCATCCAGTCGCTTTTGCTCCTTTGTTTCTTTTCTGGAGAGAGAGAGAGAGAGAGAGAGAGAGAGAGAGAGGGGGGGGGGGGGCAGAGAATATCATGATTATTTGTAAATAATGCAATAACTTTTTTGGTCGTCTAATTGTATTTTTAAAAACTTCAAGTTCACACATCTGGACATTTAGCCATATTGGTGCTCACATATGTCATTGTTTGAAAAATGCTGTTTTAAGAAAAATACTGGAGTATTTGCTTTACTCAAGTACTCCATTTTTAGAGGTGCAATCAATATATTTACTATTTTTGGGCGACTTGGGAGTTGATAGCTAACCTTTACCTTAGATTTTAGCCACTTTTGGAAATCTAATAGAAATTATTGAGTAGGTCATGACTCGGGGTTTGCCTCACATACAACGCAATGTTCCCAAACTGACTCAATCAAACATCATTCAAATTGGCTTGCTCCAGAAATGACATAACTAGAACAATATATATCCCATACCACTCATTCCCCCACCAAGATGAACCTTCCCCACCCCCCCCCTCAACTTTCTTAAAAAAAACCATGGGAACAAAACTTAGGTCCAAGTTTCTTCTCTCATATTAGAGGACATTGGCACCACTATGGTTAGAGGTTCCATAGGGTGGTAGGGTGTAGGGCCCCCCAAAAGGTTTGTTCATTAAGATTGATGGGGCTTTGTAATAAAATTGACACTACTAGGTACCTACCACCTAAAATAAATCTTTGCCAAAAGGAAATTAAATCATAAGCCTTTTAGATGTTGTGTGAAAAGTGGCACATTTGTATATCCATCTATAATATGTTGAATAAAAATGGAATCATCATTAAAAAATCACATTTTATTTGCCTTCAAAAAAAAGGATTTAAATAGGGATTGAGTAGTAATGATTATAGGAATTGAGAAGCTAGTGAAGAGGGAAAATCATTTAAAAGGAAAAATATCAAATAGGATAAGGGACAATATTCAATAATCAATAGGAGTGAAGTTTAGGGCGTAATGTACCGATTTAGGCCGTTCAGACCAGTAGTAGCTCCCTACGATATAAGCTTACCAATAGGCTGTATCAGGGTTTTATTTATTTATTTATAAGTTTCAATTTATGATGGAGCTGAAAGTGGCGATCATCAATCAGACGATTTAGCCATATTTGGCGATTAAATTTTTTGAAACAATTTTTTTTCCAGCTCATTTTTCCATATTTTTGGCTTACCAACTACTGGAATGTAGTTTAGAAGTTAGAATCTGGCAAATCGAGATTTGGCGACTTAGAATTTCCAAAAACATACATTTTCGCCATTTTGAAAAACAAATCGCCAAAAAAATCACTGGTGGCTGTAGTCAGCCTACTTTCCCCCATCCCGACAAAGCTAAACTGTAGCGTATAGCATTTAATAGGTACCTACTAGCCTAGTCTAGGAGACTGTTCTGTAGACCCCACCTCCTCCCTTCCTTCCTTGCTTGTCGCGCGCGCGCGAGAGCGCGAGAGAGAGAGAGAGAGAGAGAGCGCTGTGCGCGCACGAGAAGATGCAGTGGTCGACGCGGCCGCGAATCTGGATGTCGAGGCTTGGTGTGCTTCACAGAGTGAGTACTGTACCCCAACAATTTGACTGCTTCAATATATTGAGCTTCTCTCTGTCTCTCCTTTTTTCTCTTTTCTTTTCTTGCAAACTTTTTCGGACTCCATTTGCTTGTTTTCGGTGTCTGCTTTCTTCTCTTCTCTTGCACGTTTTGTTGGTGTCGGGGCGTTTTTGGTGCGCTATTGTTATAATATAAGTATTGAGAGGTGCGGAAGTTTGTTAAAAGGTGATTAGCAAAGAGCTTGTGGTGGTGCTTTCGAATGAAGCGGGCGGGTGGCCGGGTAGATCATGCAGGGCGGTGTAAAGTTGCTGCAGAAGACGGACGTCCCAAGCTAAAAACTGGAACAGAAGGCGTTGATCTGCTTGCTGCTTGGTTGGTGTCTGGCTGCCGTTGCTGCTGCCGCTGGACGTGTCTACTTTCTGCTCTAAGAGGTAAATTTCTACTGGAACGATGTTTTACGACGAGGTGTTGTTAGTAGCAGAGAGCGATCCTGTTGCATATCTCTGCTGATCGACTCTGTTGCGAGAGCTAGTCTGATCTGATTACTGTAGCAAATCGAGGATCCTCCAGTTGGAACAATATTGAAGGTTGTCCGATGCGTGAACTCGCGAATAGTTTCAAAGTCTGAATCTAGGCTAGGAAGAGCAGCAAGGTGAAGTCCAGCTGTGTACGTGTATGCATTGAAGGAAGGAGTGAGCGTTTCAGCTTTGTCAGACTCAAAAGCCGACGCGCCTCGGAAGAACATTGATCATCAGTCCGTGATCCGGAAGAGAGGCGAGAGAGAGCAGGTCAAACGTGAAGAAGGTGACGCTGGGGCCTTCTTCTTCAAGAGTTGACAGGGATGAATTGAGGAAAAAAGTCTTGTGACTGGGATCTGCAATGGCTATGCTCATGCACGACGTAATCGCCTGGGATATAGTGAGTCCCCATGTCACACATTGACTCTGCTTAAGACCAAGAAGAAACTCAGTCACTGAACAAACCAGACGCAAAGCAGCACTGTAACCAATGCGAACCATAAGCGTCTCATGAAGGGGCAAATGCTGGTTGGGACTTGAGCAGCCGGGAATACCAGTTGTGGAATGTTGGGAGCTTTGAGCTGTGGTACCTAGCAGAAACTCCATGTCCTTGGAAATCGCTAAGGACATGAGTATGCCTACTTTTTTGATAGAGGACCAGGAGTCCATGAAGGCAGAAAACAAGTTTCTGTCATCACACTCTCCCATTACATGAGCATGGTGATCCTCCTGCACCACCACCTGGCACTAGATTCCTGGTGTTCCTGCAGCAGCTGGTAACAAGCTTCAGTCAGTGGAGGACTCACTCATGTATGCATCATGCTGTGAACTTTGCTACTGGCCGTGTTCTGCTGCCATGTTCCATGGCATCAAACTGAATTCCAGGAAGGTACGCCAATCTGTTGTATGAGCAGTATGCATCATTGCATTTCCCCTTTTGCTGCTGCAGTCGTGAGATTCAAGCCCATTGAGACACAGATATATCAGGGACTAATCTATGCTGATCATCATGTGCTGCAGAATTACTCTTGTAGAGATCTTTGTTTTGAAGCACGTTGAGCACACCATTGCAGAGCTTTCAGAGCACAAGTGGAGATCATCAGCCAGAGTCTCTTATTGATTCGTGAACATTACTGTGAGCTGGAAAAGAATCAAAACAACGTCAATGCACAGCTGCATACATTTCTTCCTTAGCCAAATAAACAAGCAGCACTTTCTGGTGGCTGGGCATCTCTTTCTCCTTCACTTGCTTATTCTTCTCTCATTGCCCCCTCCTGCTCAGTCGCAATCATACCACCAGCTTCATCTTCTTCCGCCAAAGGACATGGAGGGGGAAACTGTCCAACATATGACATGTTGGTGCAAACAGTTGAACAGAAGGGACTCAAAGCTTCAGAATCCAACCTCCTTATGTGGAACCAGTTATATACCTGGAGAACTCATGTGAGCCCAATATCACTGGCAGATCAACAGTGACAGTAATCAAGTTTCCTTGTTCTGCAGCTTGTAGTTGCTGCACTAGGAATCAATGTTTTGCACCACTTCCTCTAGCACAGGTCCAAGCTCAATGTGTTGGACACAGAGAGAAACCTCAATGACATGTACAAAAGAGGTCAACTTCATGTGCAATGACTACCTAAATTGCAGCTGTGCAGAGTGTTGCTGCTATTGTTCTAGCCCATGATGGCACCCCAAGAGGGTCCATTGTCAAAGTCATAGCGGTTCAGTGCTTCTAAGAATACAGGTGCACAACTTGGTTCAATCTTCCGAGCAAGCTATGGAAGTTTCCTTCTTTGCTTGAAGAGCAGCCAGGGGTTGATCAGGTGCCACTCCATAGAACCAGAATGTTCAACAAGTTTTCTAAGCAGTTCTAGTAGGTCAATCTGTTAAGTCTTGAGGTTCTGCCTTGGGCGTTCCTGAGCATTATGAAATCTCAACTACCTAGGTATCCTCTGAAGTCACAGCATGTCACTCATCCTGGTTACTGGAAAAGCATTGCATAGGTCCTGCTTGCTTGACCCATTTTGCTGGATTGCTCATTACCAGTGGTAATGATCATCAGATCATTCAGTAAACTGATCCAAGTTGAAGAAAATTTTCTGAACTCTTGGATTTCAATATTTTGAGATTCTGCCCATGGTGTGGGCGTGTTCTCTCTCTTCTGTCAAAGTGCCGATTTATTTTTTTGGGTCAGCAAGGGCTGATCTAGAATTCTAATTCTCTTCGAGAATCGTACTCCAAGTTCCTTCTCACTGGTGCATGGGATGAACTCTTCTGCAAATACCAGCAATCTGCAAGGTGATCCCAACTGGGCAACAGTGAACTGGGACCAATCTGGTGCAACTGGCAGCCTTGATCCAACCACATGCCAGTACACAGCCAACCGCTCCGAGTGGTTGGACTGTGATCCAATGATTCTAGCACAGCATCCAGGAAGTGGATGCTCCAGTGATTGTGGTGATGGAGACTGCAAGAGCCATCTTACTCATGCTGGTGAGCTCCAAGAATTTGCAAAGAGCTTGAGTCCTAAAATCAACATGCAGTCTTGTTGTCCATGTTTGCAACACGAACTTGGTTGGAATATGATGATCAATGTGAGCTTTCAGCATGGAGATGAAGTGCAGAAGCAAGTGCAGTAAATTGGGATTGCATGATCATGTATAATTTCTCACTCTGTGGATGCTTCAGGCACAGTCTCAAGCCTAAGGGCATACAACATGCTTTCAGCAAGGCTGCCACCCAACTTCACACAGACTTCTATGGGGACTTTTAATTCTACTGCAATGTGGAACTATGCAGCTGTGGGTACCTCAGGCAACATTCCGACACCATCAGCAATTCATACTGTCCTTGGATCATCAGACATCCCAGGACTTGCAGCTACTGGTAGGGCTGGGCTCCATGGTGATCTGCAAAGCTCTTTCCATGATCAGCAACACCAAGATTTCTATGCTGGCATGCAGCAGGGTCATCATATGGTGAAGAGAGAGGATATAAGTCACTGCTATACAGGGCTATCTATGAATGGTGTGAGGACCCAACAAAATGTACGTCCATATCTTGATCTCATGTTGTGGTCATAATGTACAGTTCAGCTGATCTCAGGCCAAATGAATCTCACAAATTGGTCATCTACTAATCTTGGCTTCTCAAAAGCTGACCAGGACTGCTTTCTGTTTTCTGGAGTTTTCTCAAGTCCAGTGCAAACTTTGCAGGTCACTGATGGTTATGGTACTCCCCTAGGACTCAACCTTGGTGTACGCACCTACTTTTCTATGGATGACAATGTGGGGCAACTTGGGAAGAGACACCGAGCAGGTTCTCCTGGGTCACGAGTCCCCATGTGCCAGGCAGAGGGTTGTAAGGCGGATCTCAGCACAGCCAAGCACTACCATCGTCGCCATAAAGTGTGCGAGCTTCACTCAAAGGCCCCCAATGTTGTGGCTTCTGGTCATCCTCAGAGGTTTTGCCAGCAGTGCAGCAGGTATTTTGTCATAATTAGCAACTATATATTACAACTTTGTTAAAAAAAAAGATATGATTCCTGTAGAGATCAGAGTCTTCTGTTTGGTCTTACACATGTTCTACCCATAAGAGATTTTTTTGGTATGGTAACTGCTTGCTAGTAGTTATGCCAGTTCCAAGAACAAGGCCAAACATCTTCACCATTGCAGATTCCGTACTTGTGCATCTCAAGGTGATATATGCTTTATTCTGAAAGACTCTGGTTGTGTTTTTCTCTGCACATGATACCTTCTGTAAACAGATTCCACTTCCTTGGTGAGTTTGACAATGGGAAACGGAGCTGTAGGAAGCGGTTAGCAGACCACAATAGACGGCGCCGCAAGCCACAGCCATGTGCTTCAACTTCTGACACAATAGCTGAATGCATGGGGATGAAGGGTGACGAGGGTGATCCCTCAGGTTCTCATGCTACCGGTGAGTGATACATACTCTGAGTCAAGTGTAATCAGAGTATAACATGCAGCCTAAGGCATTTTCCTCTTCTGATGGAATTTCCTGCCCTTCACAGCACCTGCTGCTGGTCTGTGAAGTGACATCACAAGCACAATTTGATGTGAACCATTCTATTTGTGTCAACAACCATTTGCCTGAGAAATGATCTGCCACTTTTTCATGGAGCAGATCGAAAGTCAATGCTCTTGAAAAAGTCCGGGTCTCCAAGCTCAGCCTCACTTGAAGAATCTGATGAGCACCCTGGATCTGCTGGCAATAAGCTGCAATTGCACACTTCTGGTGCAACATTGGTAAGAGCTCCTGGGGAGGATCAGCACTCAACTCAGTCTGTGATGCGGATGACTTCTCAACCCATGAGGAGTTCAGAGGCACAAAGTAAGTTACTACCTGCAATGTCAACTTCCCCACCGGCCCCTCCAATGCCACATAATGCAGAGCAGCATCAGCTGCCAATGATGACAGGGACAGCCAACCATTCCCAGGGTGCCACAGTATACCAACAGTATCTGCAGGTATGTAATTGCTACAGTGCTGGTGCTAAAAACATATTTAAATCAGTGTCTTTCTTGCAGTTTTGGATTGAGCCATATACAAAAAGGTGTAGTTCATACATAGCATTCTGTTTGAAGCAATTTGTAATTTGCCACCATCCAGAATCCAGATTTCTTCCTGAGAGCTACTGATCTCATGCTGGTTGCAGGGATTTAACCCAGGCCAGTCTGGCCCGTGCCTTTCTCTTTCTTCCCTTGGAGGGCAAGGCCACCAACCTCAGTCTCATGGACAGCCCATACCAGGACAGACTTACAAGGGGATAGATGCACCTGTTCCATGGATAAAGATCATAACCTCACAGGCTTCAGACCTGGACCAGGTTGTAGGAAGACCAGGGGTTCTGAATCTTCAGCATCTCACTGACTCTAAAATTGGGCAGTCTCCCCATCAGAGTATCACTTCAGCTGCGGCCAACTCAAACACTCGGGTACCAGAAATCACCTCCATTCTTGGCACTTGGGATTGGACCTGGATGCATTGTCTTCTGTTCATACAAGTCTGATTATCTTTTCTACTTTACTTTACTTTCCTTTCCTTTGTGTATTTTTAGCATGCAGCTTTCTTGAGAACCCATGCAATGAAACTTCAAAATGACTCAAAGAAACCCGAGCAAAAGCTGCTTTGTTTTGCTCAGAAATGGACTGATTACCTACATTGTTTGTTAAGTTCTAGTTTTCACAGGTGGGTGAATAATGGGTTGCAGGATCCTGATGCTCAGGTGTTTCCCCCAAATGACCAGAATCTTCTACCACTGCAGATCTCATCTGGAGACATAACTGGCTCAGAATGGACGCTTCGAAGTCTGACTGGAGAACAAAATCCTGGTGGTGAGCCAAATCATTTTGGGCCATCATCACACCTACTTCGGCTATCTGGAAGTGGTCAATTGGAAGGCCCGCAAATCCTTGAAACTTCTACACTGTGGGCAGCAGAGGGCAGCAATTCTGGTAAGTCTCGAAGTGCCCAAAATGCCCAGGATGCACAGACCCCCATGGAGGTTTTGCAGCAACACAATACAGGGACTGGATCTGGTAGAGACCACAGCACCCTGACTCTTGGTAGTGCTGGGGGCCTCAATTTGAAGTACCATGAGCTCCACATTCTCAGACCATTTGGGACATCCTCCATCTATGATTCACATCAGGCTCCTTTGTAAGCCACAATACACACAATTCCATGATTCTTATGTTTTTGTTATGCTCCCCTCTCCATCTCATGTGTCTGCGTCTACCCTTCTGTCAGATCTTGACATCAGTTGCATCTCCAATATTCATGAGCTATCAGGATCCATAGCTCTTGCTCCTTGCTAAGTGTTCTAAAGAGAGTGCCCCCCATGTGTTTGGGTGTTGCAGCAGTACTCGGTTTTCATCTGATCACATGGTGTGAGCAAGAAAATGGGGATTTTGCTTCCTCAAAGAGGCAGTATGTGCACACTTCTGGGAAGAAGTTTAACAATCTTGTCTTACAAGCTGCTTCATGCTGTGTACCGGGGAAGGAATTTAGTCACATTGCTTGAATGACAAACTTATAGCTAGCTGAAGATTCAGACATCAACTCCCCACCGAAACTTTTGGTGCATTTGAACTGTGAGGAAGGATTATATCTGCTTGTGGTCAAGAAATCACTTGTGGCTTCCTATATATGCTTATTGATATGCTTCCCTTGAACCTATTATATCATAACAAATGTTGATTATCCCCCCTACAGCTGACAACCAAGTGCTCCTTTTGACATCTACATTCAGAGCAGGCTTCTTCGTTTTTGGCAGTTCCTCTGCATCTTATGAAATTTTACCTTCCAACTCTTTGTTAAACTGTCTTAACTGTGCACCTCTGTAATACTTAGATGGTGTATAAGTCCTTTAAAGCTTTGTAACAGTTTCCAAGAATGGAAGGTGCCTACTACCCATATGCATAACCTACCCATATGCATAAATGATGGTTATTACCCAGCAAATATTATTAACCAAACTGGCACCAAAAATTTGATATTGGTATTGATATTGATATTCTAAGCAGCATCCATCCAATGAATATTTTACAAGTAGGCACTCGAGAGCTATTCAAAAGTATATAGGTACCAATGTTGTATAGGTACACATAAGGACCAACCTCGATATATAATATTGAAATGTATATTGGTATGGACCAATCTTGCATCACTAATACCAACCTTATACAAAGTACCAAACTAGTAAGGACCTAACATGATACCAACCTAATATCAACATGAAAGCAGTCTCATATACCAAGTATGTATATACTAATGTTATATTGCCATACAAGGACCAACTTGGGTATATAGTATTGGTATGGAAGGACATAGGTATCAATCTAATATCACTAACCCTTTGTTTTGCAAAGGGCAAGCGTTGGTCCAATCGTTCAGTTTGGAGGGCAGAGTTGACAGCAGCCCTCAGCCACTGCGAAGTTCAAACATTCACACGTGCCCTTTCAAGATTCAACGTGGAAGAGCGATGGTCAGAAATTTGTGCACTCACAATTGAGCAAAGCCAAAGCGCCACCAGCCCATACTTTTTTCTTTGTGCCCCATAACTGAGATTGGTGGTACCTACTCACGCAGGCGCGTGGATTGTTGTGTACAGCTAGCTAGCTAGCTGCACACTGGCAGTGGTGGCGCAACCGACTTCCTGCCCACACCAGGCTTGAGGTTGTTGTGGATTTGATTTTGTGTATTCCACCACACAATCCCCCAAAAACTTCAGCCTTACTCTTGTTTTGTTTGCAGCTGGCCAAGCAATTCAACTTACTAGCAACACCACTTGACAACAATGTAAGCCACGTAAAGTGGTGCAACTTGACTGACTCCTGGGATCCGAATTCCCAGAATCGGCCCAATTGAGAGGTCCTTACCCACGATAAAAGATCTCATACAAATTTTGAACAGCTGTGATTTTGTGTGAGAAGGAGAGGAGAGAGAACCTTACACATGAGCCTCATTTTGTGTTTTTTTCTGAAAAGAAGTCGCCAAGTTGTGAAATTTCGCCACTAAAAAAAAAGCACTAATTTCCAATTGGCAAAAACCATAATGGGTGGTAAGATTTAAATGGTGTAGCACTTTATTCAGTTCACTTGTTTGGGTTCATGAGTGAGGATGAAAGAGGAATTAACAATTCACCTTGGATTGATTGTTTCTTTTTTTGGTGATAAAGTGGCAAAAGGTGACACTACGTCACAAATTTTGGGCGAAACTTCCCTTTTTTTAATTTCGAAAAATTCATCAAATTTATTTTTCCCCCTTTTTTTTCTTTATTTGGGGAGCATGACATCACAGGTCTGTCTACTGGCTATTGTTTGAATGGTCGTGTACAAAAGTGTGGTCAATTAAGTGAAATCTGTCTGTCAATGCTTGCCAAACTGTTACACTACAAAACTGAAAAAAACAAAAAAAACAAAAATCATTGCCTTGTATGTGCTAATACTGTAGTACCTTGGCCATTTCAACACATGTCCGTGAAATAATGAATTAATTTTGAAATTTTCTTTTCAAAAAATGAAATATTCCTAAATATTCACTATTATCCTTCACAAAATATTTTGATTTGGAAGAAACATTTTTTAACATTTCTGAAAATAATATAATTAGTGTCGAATTGGCCAAGGTACTAAGGCAAGTAACAAAAGAGTCTCAAATTGTACCAATTGTAGACACTCGTCTTCCTCTTCTGTTTTAACTTTTGCAGACAAACAATTTCTCAGCATCAAAGCACAAAAGGGGAGCCCTCTTTCCCCTCTACTTTTTCTTTCTTCTCCTTCGGAACGATTGGGTTTGCTGTCCTTCCTCCTCTCTCAAAACCCTAAACAATTGCATACCTGCTGCTGACAAAGTGAGGCACCAAGATAGATGCAACTCAGATCTGATGGGCTGGCTGGCCATGTTTGGAGCTTCTGAGTGCTTTGGAGATGTAATCTGATGTCTTCCAAAACCCACTGGCCGGGCCCCCAAAAGAGGGTCATGATTAGTTTTTTTCTTTTGTAGATTGGAGGTGGTGTGACTCGTGAGGTCTTGCTAGCATGTACACATGGGATCTTCGCCTAGGAATTCCAACTTTGCTTAAGAATCCTAAGTTGATAATGGCTTTGAGATGGGTCACCACTCAAATTAACAATGTCACAAAGGTGCATGGATCGCACTTCAAAAAGGAGGCTTTTTATCACACCAATTTTGTTGCAAAGATGCCACCTCCAAAGGAATGCCATACATATGGTTTATGAAAGAGATTCTTAATCACCTTAGCTTCAATAGACATCAAAATTTTCACTTTTAAGTTTGAAAAAAACACATTGAAAGAACAAAAATTGGATTTTATTTTTTTGGCACCTATGGCCAAACAGTTTAGTTGGTGAGGGCTAAGTTCGGCCCTTTTAATGTGCTAAAAATTGTGTCAAATTTACATGGATTTAGATAGAAATATGTGGTAGCTGAATTATAACCTTGGGTTTCATTGCCATCCAAATGCCCACCCACAAATTTCCAACTACCTTACCCTAAGGTCAGTTTTGTCATTATATAATTCTCAAAATAACGAAATGAAATTTTGTGAAAATATGAAGTTGACATGTTGAAAATAATCATAATTATCATACACTACACTCTGAATAATTTCATTAGTCATATCACAATATTATAATAGATGATGGAAGATTGTATAATTTCAAAATTTAAAAACGAATTCATTTTTTGAAAAATTATTATTATTTGTTTTCTCGATGTGAAAAGGGTTTCCTAGGCTAAGGTATTATGTTTTTGTTTGGTGTATGCAACAACAAATTATTCTCCCCTCCCTTGGAGACACAATACACACGTTCCAAAGTCTTTAATTATGTTTTTATGACCCATCTCCCCATGGCTCCACCTTAAGATCATCCAAAAAGGTGATAGAACATATAGAGTGTGGCACTTTTTGCCTTTCATCCAACAATTGTAGGAGGGATTTGTCTATATTTATGCTTGGGAATCAATCCACCAACTATAGTGGGTTGCCTAGTGTAAGAAACATCCATCATGTTGAAACCACAACCACTTGAAATCTATATGTTAAATTACTATTTGACAACTATCAATCATAAACACAAACAATGGATCAATGGTTTTTTTTCCATTAATTCTAAATAAACATTTATTTGTCTATGTGGATTCCTTCAAATATAAACCGATTATCATTAGTAGTTGCATTGGTAGGTCTTAGTTTGTATGGAGGTTGTGTGCTCATTAGTTTCAAGCAAAATAAGGTAAAACTTACAATGGGGAGAATACCCAAGGGTAGGAGATTGATAAAAAAGCCAATCACATGCCACCACATCCAAAAAGACATCCCAAATATACATGATTTTATTAGTGGAATACTTTGTTATAATGTTCCTTGTTTTCTAAAGGTTCAAATAGCATATTCTTGTGAAACTAACATTTGTCATGGATGATGTGTATCAATTTCCTAATAGCTCATAAAACATTTGAAAAACCCAAAAATACTAGGTGTCTTGTGCAATTTGTAATGCAAGCCCATTTTGTTATAGCATGTTAATAATGACTTTCTTAATGTCATATCAAGTTTTTGCTTCAAACTTGATTGACCTTCCAAATCATGAAATTCAAAAGGTTGGGACCTTTTTGAATGTCACAAATATAATAAATTTAAGAAATGCATTTGGATGTTTTATATTCATTAGATTCATTTCAAATTTAGCGAAATATTAGAATGATATAATGAAAATATTATTATGTAAATGCATCACATATTTTCAACATTGACTTAATTTATTAGACTTTAAAATCTTTCAAAATGACCTTACCACTTGAGCCCACAACCTTGCCTTGTTCACCTTGGCATAACAAGGCACACATATGCAAATAATTGCTCCAAACTTTTCTCAATGTTTACAAGGGAGGCCACAAGAAAATGTTAGTAAAGGAAATGATGGTAAACCATATATATGGAATGTGTCATGCATAATGAATTAGTGAACTTCATCGAGGGGTTTTATTTTGATCTCTATGTTACAAATAAGGATGATGTCAATGTGCTATGCACAAGCACAAGTGTTTGGTTTCTCAAAGGGAAACCCCTAGGCACAATGATATTTTTATACAATTTTTTTCTAAAATTCAAACAAAAATTGATAACCTAAGCTTATTTGTTACAAGTGATGTAAGTCATATGGTCGCAAAAACATCAATGCTTGAGCTCTTAAATCCTTAATTGAAGGGTTCATGAATCATGATCACTCTCATTACATAATTAGGGGTTCAAAACTAACAATTGGCTCCTTACTTGGAAAGGTTTATATAATTATTCAGAAGCTTTTGGAAAAAAAGATTTAAATGGTCCTCTTTCATTTATTTATAATCAAATGAGTTTCATGAAGAAAGGTGCATCATTGACAACATATACTTTGCCCAATAAGCACTAGTACAATGGCTATTGGAATATATTATATATTGTGGAACTTGGGCAACTTCGGCAATTCTCTACCACATAATTAATTTAATCTATAATTTTTAATTTGATAACTACCTTTTTAATTATAAAAAATTCAACATATGTGTAGTATATCTAATAAAATTCATTCACATTCTAAAGATATTTAAATGTGTTAGTAGTCAAATGGATGTAAAGTAACTAATTTGATCAAGCAAGACCCTCGTTCAAAACTGGCTAGCAACTTGAATGTGTTTTTGAAAATTTGAGTAGAAAGGGCTGAAGTTTTTCTGAATATTTCAGCAAAGTTTAAAATAATTTAATTTATGCCCGAAGTTGCCCAAGTACTACAATAATAAGATTTTCTAATTAGGTATTGGATTTTGAAAAAATCATTTAATAAAATTGATTAGAGATTATTTTTTCTTAACATTAAGAATCCTCATATTGAAAGCAAAATCGATCTCAACCTTTTAAATGTTTATCACTTCTTCAATGAAGTTGATTGGGATGTGGGTGATGTTTTTTCATTGTTTAGGTCTCTATGATAAGGTAAATACCAATGCTAATTATGCTTGCTTTTAAACAAAACCTTCAATTTGCCTTCATTTGTTTTTCTATGTGAACATAATCATTAGTTCTAATTTTGATTATGATGATTAATTTATTTGCAAAATGACTCAAAGATACCATTCAATGTTTCAAAAGCTATGACAAACTTTCATTTTAACATACCTTTCATTTTTGAGCTATGTCAACATCCCCCAATGCATGTTACCATCCATTTTGAAACTATCATGGTATTTTTAATCTCTTTTGTTACTTGCACAAATGCCATAAAACATCACAAGCATTTTGATCAATAGCTTTGGTCCTTTTGATAATCATCCCCAAACATAGCATTATGATAGCAAAAATAAAGGTGAAAATTAGATACATGGTAGCAACCCAAATTCGTTGTCAACTTTAGAATGAAAAATAAAAAACATGATTTATACACATGCATAATGCATACCCAATCTAGGCCCAACATGGCAAGGTAGCAATAAACTTTCCAAGAACTACAGGCATTGCAAAAACCTTCACATTTTGCAAGATTACCTCTATTCAATCTTTACAAGTTTATATTCTAAAATGATTAAAATAGTTGCAAAACCATACTCAACAACACAACACCATCCATGTTTGCAACGACATAAAGAAAAAAACAAAAAATCATTTACTTGCAAAATTATTGAATACATGAATTCTTGGTTACAAAAAGTAAAAAAGTTAGGAAAAACCAATGACTATCAATTGATATCATGCAAATTAAAGTAGCCCTCTTTCTCAATTATGGTTTTGTTTTCATCAATGATGTTTTCTTCATGAGGAAAAAAATTTAACAATAAAAATTCATGGCTTCCCTTAGACCTTTCAGAATCATTGTTAAGTAAATTTTTGGCAATCATCACAAGGTAATATAAATTCTCACTTCCAAGTTTGGATTGATGAAAACTTGTGATTACACTTCCAATGTTGAAGATTCTCTATGTCTCAATTTGAAACCACACAATCCCAAACACTTGGCTAGCAATAAAAACCACATTTGGGAATTGAGTTCCATGTCATGCTGCAAGTGAGTTTTCACATTCTTTAACACTCACAAGCCAACAATTAAAAATTTGTAACTCATTTTTCAAAGTAGAAAATATCACATGTTCATTAAAAACTTGCTATCCAAAGAAGTCATTTTCATCCAAATTGGCTATATGTTTTATTGGTGCATTCACAAGATTAAGGTGAAAGTACACTTGCAACAACAAGGTTGGAATGATTTTTGGATCATATTTTTTCATAATTCCTTTTGGCACTACATCATTCCTCACAAATTCATGCAAAACTTTTATGCTTTTGAATCGAGGGCCTAGCATGATTACTAACATGTTGCGAGTTTTTGCAAGAATGTAAATAGTATAAAAAGCAAAAAACAACCTAGTCCCACACCCTGAGCTTGAAATAAACCAATTCCAATTGAAAATCACCTTGAATGAAAGATGGATTTTCATATTGGATTTCTTGCAAATTTCCATTTTCCTAGTGGTGCTCAAGGAAAATGTAAATACTAGGGCATCAAATAATAGTAAATAATCTCAAGATTAATTAAGCACACATTGTTTAACCACTGGCATCAAGGTTTCACCAATTGTCTTTGTTATTGCCCAAGTTTTATTAATAGGCACTTTTAAAAATAAATGAACAACAACCTACCACCCATAACATATTGAAATAACATCCATATATTGTAAAGTATTTTAGAAAAGTATCACATGCAAAGCAAAGCGTGTTTCCAAATGTTTTCACAAGTGTCTTAAATTTCCTAGTAGGAAGACCAACACATGTGCATGCATTTTTCCATTCTTGCAAGCCCTTAGCAAACCTTATTGTCCAAGTGATGGTTTTTTATAAGACAATTTGTGTCTCCTTCAAGTGAACCTCGATGAAGCCATTACATAGCTTAGAATTGTCTATGGCATATTGTGTTGTTTTAAACATAACATGCCCAAAAAACCCAATGAAAGGAGTGGCAAGTTTCAAAGGAAAAAAAAACTTGCCGCTAATGGTAAAGCCATGGTGAGGGATGCTAGGTTGGACCCCTCATCCTTGATGTTGGCAATGATTTTGTCTATCAAACCAAAGGAACCCAGTAGAACATGTAATTCACTCATTCAACCATGTTAACACTTATGGTATTTTAAATTTCAAAAAGTCTAACTATTACATGAACCAAATGCCAATGCATGATCAATAAAACTAACTACCATGGCAAATGTATCAAACCTTGACCATGACATCCACAAGTCAAAGGATGCAATGCATGTGATACAAGATGTGAAGGCTAAAAAAACATGGTTTGCCATTTTTTTTTGCAAGGGTTTGAAACAAGACATCCTTAACATTCTAATGATGAAAAGGAAAAACAATTTTGGGATTTTGATGCATAACTATGCGCCTCAACCAAGGGTTTTCAACATAAGACAATGGCCTATGACCTTTAGCGATGTAAAGTGCAAAATCATCCACGAATGCCAATTGAATAGGATAATTTTTCAAATACAGGATCTTACTCTCAAAAAATCTTATTATTTGGGAAGGAAGCGTACCTTTTTGTTTTCTTGTGTTTTTGTCATTCTTTAGCAGCTTCAAGAGTTTATTCTTGTCACCCTAGGTATGCTACCCATCTCTTGCATTCATCAACATGGTCTTGTTGCACATGCTTACTCAAAGCGCTTCTCCCATTTTCCTTGTTGTAAATAACAAGTCCTTTGGAGCTTTTGACCCCATCAAGTGCATTCACATCAATTTGTTTCAAGTACCATAAAATGTAATGTAGTTGCTAAGGGTTACATTTTGTAACACCACCACCATTGTGCACAACAAAAAATGACCAAAACCCATAAATGCAATTATGGGGTTGCCACATAACACAATTAGTTATTAATGTTGGTGAAAACAATAGCCATGTTGCATCCTATTCATGGTTAGATGCTTGTTTTGAACCTCCTTCAATAACTTACAAAATTTAAGTCATTATGTCCAATGGACATGTTGTCTAAAAAGGAAACAAGTTTATTTACAAATGTTGAAGCCATGCATCTACAAAACAAAAGACAAAAATGAAACATTATAAAAGCAAAGACATTATAGACAAAATATTTGTTCAAACAGGACATTTCTTGAAAGTGAAATCAAATAATGATTTTCTTTGGTAATAAGTTATTTTCATTCTCTAAAAAATATTTTTAAAAGAAATATCTTGTTAGAGATTCCCTAATTTTTGGGGAAAAATCACCAAATTTTCTGTTTCTAAAAAAACTTTGCCAAAATGTGTAGAAATATGGAAAGATGCTTAAGGTTTTTTATTTTCATATTTGGAGCATAATTCTTTATGGATGATTTACTTGAACAATATCACTGGATTTAAGGAAAAAAATCACCAAAATCAACTATGAATTTCAAAGAATAAAAATGACCTTGAAACTAAAAAATAGGCAATTCACTTGGTAGTCGTTAAGCACATGAATGTATGCAACTTGATTTCAAGAACATCTTGTGTGAAGGGTTAAGGTTTAAAAGAAATGAAAGGGGTTGCTCACACAATACCGAAGTGCATGAATGTCTACAACTAATTGAAACTTGTCTTAGGTGAACAAACACATTATAATGATTTTACACACAAAAAATTTCCAAATTCTAAATTGTGTGTCTTTTACTCCAAAACATAGGGACATTCACAAGCTTAGCTTTGCAAACATTCCATGAAGACCAAAAATCCATGCTAGTTTTGCAACAAACTCAAGAAAGAATACGAGTTACAAAATTATTAAGTAAAAAATTAAATTAAACTAAATAAAAAAACAAAGGGGGAAGTCTCACCCACAATGGGGAATGGAAGAAGATGGCTCAAAGAAGTTTCAAGTAGCCATCACCCAATGGAGGTCATTTGGAGAGGGTTATGAAAAGCCAAGCCACAAAAGGGTGTTGCAAAATAACAATAAAAAAAAGACCACAAAACCTTAAACCCAAAACCTTGTGATCCAATAATACACCTCAACAAATCAATGCGTGTTGAATTTTTTTCAATGGCAAGACCATTAGTTTTATCTTATTCAAATTTCAATTTTGGTTAAAGGAGGAATTGTTGGTCCAATTGCCTTGATACTTGAACTGTACCCAAGACTAAAACCAAACCCAAACCTAGAACTAGCCAACATTGGTAAATATTATTATTGGGCAATTTTTATTTTTGTGAAAAAATTTCTAATTTTGGTTCAAATTCCCCATAAGTGGCATGGGGAATCTAGTAATGGGTTTAATTTTTCCAAAACAAAAATTGTTATAGTGGCAATTTTGAAAATCAAACTTGGATTTGATTCAATTTTGGCTCACCTAGATTCCAAACCAATGGTTAACTATCAATTAGCCCCACATTTTAAACTTTTTTTTTCAAAATAAAATTCTTCAAAAGTTATAGTTATAATTCTAATTATGGATCAACATAAATAACATTAGAAGTTGGTCCTAGTTCTAATTCTTATTTCATTTTCATTTAAAAACTAATTCCAAAAATCAAACTCAATTATAGTTCAATTTTTCTAACCAAAATTGAAACCATCTAGTTGTTCAACATTTGTAACTACAAGGTGTAACCTCTAGATTCAACACCTTGTGAGATTGTTAAAGAGGAAAAAGGTTACCATAATTACTGTAGCAATAGAACAAGTTTAGGCAATTAGTTGCCTAGGTTGGGTTGACTTGCCAACCACTTCCATTTGATCTAGGAGGTGTTGTCATAGTAATAGAAGGCTAGGTGAAAATGGAGACATTGGAGGAGAAGAAAAAGATGTGGGCTTAGGTATAAAGGTAGCCACTTATATAGTAAGTGGCTTATTACCTAAAACAAAGAGATTTTGGGGGAGAGGAAAGAGATTTTTATGTTCTTGGAGTAGAACTTGGAAATGTGTATGTGATAGACTAAGAAGAATTATGTGTGAAAATTAGAAGGTTGTGGTTCTAGTAGCTTTGAACAATGCATGTTTGGATTGAGAAATGCAAAGTATATCATACATGATGTGTGAAATTAGAGTGCCTTTACTAAACCTGCAATTGTTTGACATGGCAATAATCTTAAGTAACTTCGATTTGGGGCTTGGAGTTTTGAATCTTCAATATTGTAATGTTAGATTTTTTTGAATCTTCAATATTGTAATGTTAGATTTTTTTACTTCCTTTAAATTTGTTATAATAGTTCAATTGGATTATTGTTTGTTATAATGGGTTCCTAGTTCCTACCCAAGCCCTCCCAATATCATAGATATTGTCCTTTTAAAGTTCATCTCCAATATATATATATATATATATATATATATTTATATGTTTGTTAGTTCCAATAGTCCCCCTACTATTGACTAAGTTTTGGCACTTATTGAAGAAATGTAAAATAAACTATATCAAAAGATATTGTAAGACTATTATGAAAAAGAAAAGAAAAAAAGGTAGCCATAAAATGATGATTAGTAACTAATTACAACCATACAAAGAAGTTAAGGAGGATAATTATTGCCTAAGAAATTTATCTACCAAATCATAGAATCATGAAGTGTTCCAAAAGTTTTGATGACTAAGTCTAGGTTTGTTTTTAAATTTTGACATCCCTCATCGTACCCAACTTACTATTCTCCTTCAACTCATTTGAATTTCAAGGTTTTATGTTTTCAACTCCTAAAAATGGTTTAAAATAATGTGGGTCAAGCTCCATCATTGTAAGCATGTGGCTCCTTCCAAAAAATAATCTTATAACACCATGTCACAAGTTTAAACATGTGCCCAATTGTTAAATGTTTTGTTTCCTTATCACCTACCCAATTAGATTCGATGAATCCATTTAAGACATTTCTTATTCTTTGTTCAACCAAACGATTATATAATCTATAATTCTTTTTACATATTTGAAATCTATTTTGCTACTTCAAGATTGGTTTGTTTAGGCCTTGATGTGGATATGTTGATTATTCTAATTGCAAAAGCTATATTAGGACAAATATTTGTCAAGTTTATAAAAGTCCTACCATTTGGCGATACAAAGTATTATCCACATTTGGAGATCCCATATATGTTAGAACTTTTGTTCATTCATAAGAAAATTTTATGGATTACAATTAGTCAATCCAAATTTATTGTATGTTTTCTAGATATACTTACATTATGTGATGTAAATTCTAATGGGTAGATGAATGAACTCAATAACAAAATATAGATTCACAAGTTCTAAATATGTCATTCTTTCATGAGTTGAGTTTTGAGCCATTATACATTAGTGGTATGATCACACATTGTAAGTAGGAAATCGCCCATGTGTAAAATGAAAATGACTTGTCTATCATCTTCATTGACAAAATAAATATTGTAATATGCATTAGTGAACAAAAACCTTGAGGTTTGAAAGAAGCATCTATTTTGGTCTATTAGGCTCTCTTGGGGCTTGTTTCAACCCACATAATGCTTAAAATAAATCTACATACTTCAAATATGTATATCATTTTTCTTAACAAAACCATCAAGTTGTGTCATATAGACTTCTTCTAGAAGCTCTCCATTATATGAAAATAAATTCAACATCTACATGATAATAAATCAATTCCTTGTTTGCTACAAATGTTATGACATATTTAATTGATGCCCACTTCACAATAGGTGCAAATGTCCCATCATAATAAAAATTGTTTCATTTAAAGCCCATAGGGAGAATATTACTCCACAAAAGTAGAAAATACGTGAGTAAAAATAGAGGGTGCAATATATTGGTTGTCAGGTAAGTTGAGCAATCCAAAAATAAATTTTTATATATTTTGAAAATAAAACTATAACAATATAAGGTATGTGTAAATCTCTAATAATGATAATAATAATACATTTTTAAAAATAGCATGTGCATTAAAGATTTAACGTATTGGTTGTTAGTAGGTTCAATTTTTGTGAAATAATGTTTTGATTAATTTGTGACTAATAAAAGTTTGTAAATTGCATATTTTTTCATTTCAATTACATTCCATGGGTGAAAGCATGATAAAGTAACCCCAAAAGTAGCTCCATTGTGTAAAAACTAGGAGTTTCCAAATAAAAAATACAAATAGATGAATTTGTGAAAATAATATCATTTTTTGGTACATTTTTTCTTAACTACTATTGGCATTGCTTTCAAAAAATAAATTGATATAATTATGTTTTTTCAATGCACTTGCAAGTACTTGAATTGGACCTTCACTTTTTGATAGTTTGAAAAGTAGATTTCAAGTATTTGAAACCATACGAATGTTTTTTGCAAAATAATTTTTTTTTTCCCCAACATTCAATATTGATGTGGTGAACATTCTTTTTCCTTTTTTTGATCAATGGAGTTTTTTTTCATAATTCAATTCATCCCCAAACCTCAAAAACTAACATAATATTTGGGTATACTTTTGGGTACTTTTCCAAGTCCAAATGATATGGTACATTTTTTTTTGAAAAGATAGAAGGAAGCTAAAGATGCCAAAGAGGAAATCTAGAGGTTTCATTTGATTTGAGATGCTAGAAAGTTAAAAAATTTGAAAATGATTTTTCTTTACTTTACAAGTAGAAAACAAGGTAACAAGTAGGGTCAAAATATCTTACTTGCACCTCATGGTTTCATTTTTGCTTTCAATTCCAAACTCTTCTAACTCCAAATTTTCTAAAACTAAAAATTCAAATTAATATAAGATATTGAAATTGGATGCCAAAAAATATATGTAAATAAATATAGGGTGATTAAAAATGTGTGCATATTAAAAAATTAGATAATAATAGGGTGGGAGAAAATATAAATCCAAAACTTAATAACCCCTTTAAAATAGTTGTTTGATGCATGTAGGTCACAAAAATAACATAAAGTTTCCCCTCCCCCCCGAGTTAAAGCTTCAAATGATTGTGTGTTTTTAGTTTTTTAGTAGTTTCATCAACTTGACACTTAATTAGCTTGTATTTTGATCTTGGTGTTGAAAGTTGGTTATTTACCAATAGGAAGTTCAACAAGTTCCCATATTTTGTTTCAATGGATGGAATCCATTTAAGATTGCATATATGGCTTCAAAGTACTTGCAAGGTATGGTGACTATTAGTTCTCAATTGATTATCGTTTTAAATTGTCAACTTGATTATGAAAACATATATATTGAAAATACTACAGTCATGGTTAGTAATGGACTTTTGAAATATGGATTAGTTTTTTTATTATAAAAGTTTTCAATTGAAGAATTGATGTTGATTTTCAATCCAAATGATTGTTAGTGACTAAGTATATATTAAGAGATGAACGTAAAAAATCAAATCCAAAATCCTTTTCTAAAAAGCCTTAGCCAAAGAAAACTTATGAACCTTTGAAAGGTCAAAATTGGAGCTTATTTTCAAGAGTGCTTTTAGAACGGAAGATATATATACATTTATTTTATTTTATTTTATTTTTTCAAAAAAAATTATGCCTAAAACACATGTTCTCAAATCTTTAGTTGGAGTTTGAACTTTACAGGATTTTATTTTAGGACTTTAAAAATGCTATTACAATGGCATTTGACATCAATGACTTTTGATATAAATCTTGAGCTAAGTTTGAGAGTCTTCATAAGTGAGTGAATATTTAGTAATACAAAAGTTATACTAATATTTTTTTTAAAAATAACAACCATGTCCATTGGAACAATTTTTATAAACTCATCAAGAGTGTTGTGTTTGCCTAAAATGAGCCACCTTATAATGCATACACTCTTCATTAGTTTCTTCACTTCTATAGATGACTTATGTTGTAATGGCTGGTTCCAAACTGCTGAAAGTTTAGTGTCTCCTGTAAGAGTTAGTTGCCCTGAATTGCTCCTTTTGAATTCTAAAGTATCTGGCAAAGCAGCAGAGCACAGCTTTGCCAAAAAGAACTTTGGCTTGGGCTTGAGTGAAAGCTCTTTTGGCAAAGCTGTGCTCTGCTGCTGCCTTACTTTGCCCCTTCTGGTAATGCCCTGATCCTGATTGAACTGTCTTGGACTCTATTTTCCAAACCTCAAATCTGATTTACTTTAGAACTTCTGTGCACAAAGCAGTTCATGATTTGTGTGGCAAACTGTTGGTACATGACTAAACATGGCTATTTACACAACACTTAGATAGACAACACTTAGATGCCCAACACTAGTTAGAACCTAGCACTTGAGACTTCAGTTCAAAAAGTTCAAAAGGTCAAGCACTTGTTGCTTGACTTGGTGAGGACTCAAGCTTTATTGCAAAATCAAGATGGAAACAGTAATTAAGTTCAAATTGATCTTGGTTTGAAAGAAAACAAAATCAAATCATTTCAGGATTTTAGCCTATCCTGGGTAGTCTACCTAACCATAGGATGGGCCAAATGCTGTGAGGCTGTGTTAGTTGCAGATTTTGTTCAATTTAATTTGGAAAAACTATAATTTAAGCTAAATTTATTTGTACTGAAATAGACAATTAAAGTCAGCTTTCAAAGTTTGGCCTAGGCTTAGAAGGGGATCGAGTTCTCCATGGAAATTCCAAGGATCAAATGGAAAATTTAACTAAAATGAAATGTGATTGTCCACAATCTGCGAGTCAAATTGATGGGGGGGTTGGTCCCTTGTAGATATTGGCATTCAGACAATATTGTTGGGAAATGCCGTTCTAGTTTAGTAGGGGGCATTTGAAAGGGCATCCCTTGTTTAAAAACTACAAATTTTGCTGGAAAATGTCAGATTTTGCTACATGGCTATACTCTACAAGGACTAGTGGTGAGACCTTGATTGAACCCCACAATGATTAGTGAAGCATAAGAGCATCTCCAGCTGGGTGCCGTTTGCTTCCTCTACCAGTGTTTATCACATCTATGGAATTCCATTCATTGTTTCTCTCCCTACCCATAATCATGAAAAACAAGATGCTATCAGGTCTGACAATGTTTAAATGCAGCAATTTGGGCCAATCACTATAGCTGGCCAATGGAAACCAATCATTTTGGCGTCCCCTAACTCTTTCAGCCATGCAACAATGTGATCATTTTGCAAGCCAAACCCAAACACTAGCTGAAAAGCATCACATTCTGACAAAGCTTTATCCAGATTTCAATGTACAATGCCATTGCTGGAGCTGCTCTAAAGTGTCTACTATCTACTTAGTATAATGTGAACCACATGGTGGTTGTGAAAATTAATGAAGCTAATAAATGTAACTCACAGTTAGACATTGTGTAAGCAGTTTGTGTCAGGTTTTGGCTGACATTTGTAGTAGATTAAACACCAAAATTCATCCCAGTTCAAAGTACAAGGAGATACATCTTCAACCAAGTTTGTGCGAGAGTTCACAAGAATGAGGATTCTGATCAAACAAATGTCCACTCACTTACTTCAAGCAAACATTAAGACTCAATGAGCTGATGCCATCTAGCATTTACCCAACTTCAATTGCAGCTATTTTCAGACACTACTGATGAGGCAAGCAAAGAACAACCTAAGGGCCTCACATTTTTTCAGGGGCAATCGGAACAATTGAATTAGATCATATAGGTAATCTGGTAAACTTCAAGAACAACTACCTTGAGACACAATAAACATTCTTTATGCACAACCAAAGAACCTCTCAGATTTTAAACAACAATGGAAACAATCCATGTTATTAGTTTAGTAAACTTGGATTCAATAGCCTTGAGGAAATTCCAGCTCCCATAAGCGGAAGCCTTTTCAAAATCTGTTATTGGCACCACTAAGTTTGACACTCACTTACACCACTTTAGATGATCTCTGATGACATCAAGTTTAATGTTTCACTTGTTGGCCAGGTGTGTCTGCTCACTTTCTGCCAATGCCCTTGGTGTTGATGTTGTGCATTGTGCTCAAAAGTCACATGACAACAAAATTTCCACTTTCCTTGTATCGTGTTGCAGAGTAAACCAATCCTTTGGTTCCTTCAAGGAAGGCAAGTCACAGTATGCTTTATCCCATTGTAAATTTCCTATAAAAATCCCAGCTTAATATTGCCTAGTAGCAATGTAAATCTGATTCATACAGATTTACTGGGTAATGCAAGATTCACTGGACATGCAAAAGCTCCACCTTACAAAACCAATATCATAACAAGTAAAGCACTCAGAAACTTTTCTTAATGCATTTGGAAGGCACCTTATATCCATGTATACCCCTCCTAGAAAAGAGGAGGGGTAATCACAGATACTTGTTTGTAGGTGCAAAAACCCTCCTCTTCCTACAATTCATGATCTTCATAATGTTTAGAGTTCATGATAATAACCCTCCCCTACAGAAACCTCATGATTTACATCTGTTTTGTTAATGATAAGAACCCTCCCCTTCCTACAACTCATGATCTACATATGTTTTAAGTTGAGAATAAGAACCCCCTCCATCACTAACCACACATTGTCTACTAACCAAGTAGTTATTCACTAACCACACATTGTCTACCACCAAAGTCCCTTGCAACTGTTTGCATCCAGAAGAATACATGAAAACTCCACATGATTAGCATTATGTATACTCAGCCTCTTCATAAATGGGCCAGTTTTCAAAGTCAAAACTGCCTGCTTAAAAACACCTAATGTGACAAGTACAAAACCCAACAAAATTCTGCCCTTACAGCATAGTACTGGATGAAATATACTTACACAGCACCACCCACATCTGCAAGCTACCGTTCTGAACATAGCACAAGCAAGCATTCTCTTTCCAGTCAAAGAATTAGTGTTCCTGATCAATGCCTCTTTCAAGGCTACTTAGGATTCCTCCCATTCTATCTGGATTTACCATGCAGAAACCGTTGGCTTCTTAGTGGCAGCCAGAGCTTCCTCACCCAATTGTAAAAGCAGAATAGGGGTCAATCCTACCTAAACGTCTCTTCATCTTCATCACCAAAATTACTTAGTTGCTTCAGACAGTTTCACTCATTGCAATGAAATTGTTAAAGAAAAATCCCTGACTCTACACAAATGGTGGGGCCCCCAATTCCCACCATGGGCTGGGTTATATGCCCTCTCTCCCGATGACACTTTGTTGTCAGCACACTTCTATCTGCATCAACTTCCAAAAGAACTATTTTCTATACGACACAACATGACAGTCATGTAGCAAGCAATGCCTAAGAAGCACATGATGCCCACCATATGGTGCCAGTTAGAGACTGGAGGTAGATAGGGACACTGTGTCACAATCATTACTTGAACCTGAACCCTGTTTCAACTGATTTTCCTTGGCTACTTTAGCAAGCTTATCTTTGGCCTGCCGAAAATCATCCATTGTGCAAAACTCCTCTCTGAGAAGCCTCTCCAGCTCTGGGAGCTTCTTCAGCGGCTTTGTATTCTTGTCCCTTCGATAGTGATGGAAAGCCCTGGACATTTGGACCATTTGTCACCACTATGAGATGCCAGAGCAAGAACTCATTATCCAAAGAAAGAAATCTAAAGGCAAATGCTACCAGCTCACCTGCAACTCATGACTCCATGCATTTGAACCCGTGGGGCTGCCTGTGATAAAATTTGACTGTGGGGAAGTTTGGCAAGCCAAACTGTTGCCCAAAGATCCCATACTCAAATCACTGTAAATTGTGCATTCCAACAACATTTATGGACTACAAGATTGCTGCTATAACTTTAAACCTGCACATGGATGCAGTTATAAGGACCAAGTAGTACCAGTACTTCTCCAGTCCATACAGGTTGCCTTTTTTGTAAGTGTCCAAAGTAATTTTTTCAAAATCATCATACATATCCTGCTTGAACTTCTGCTCCAATCCATAACTGCCATCATGAAATGCCCATCTTAAAGCTCACTCCTTATAACATGACATGTGTGGCAGCCTGTTGCTCACTGGAAATCAGGTCTAATACATAGAAAATTAATTTGCAGCCTCAAAAAAATCTGAGCAGAACCAGGGCACAACTGACTTTCTTGACCCTTGATCCCAGTCCCAAAACAAACACCATGGCAATAAAATACCCTAGAATCGGGTTACAGATACAATCAAACCCAAAATCATTACAAAAGTTACTGCAGAGGAGTATCCTGACTCTTTAACAGGATCAAGCAAATCTGGAAGGTACTGCATCACAATGACACTTCTACTACCACAATTTGCAGCCAAGTAAACAATACAAACTTGTGACTGTACCCTATGACCTCAACTCCTCAGTACAGAAGGATATATAGACAGCCAACCAACCTGTAGAATCTGAAGAGGCACTCCATGCCATAGTTGTAATTAGCTGCAGCATCCTCCTTTGCAAGCTTCAAGAACTCCAAATACATGGAACGATTGAAGTTCGTCCGCAAGAAGTAAGACCAAAAGCGAAATAAAGTATTCATCTCCTGCATAAATGCTTTGGCCAAACATATTAACCCCTTTTCACTGAATCCCTGAAAGATATGAACAACTGCAATCCTCCAAGCATCTTCTCCACATGCTTCAATTTAGATTCTGACAGGAAAACCTGCATCCTATAAACCATTGCTTGTGCATCAAACCACTGCAGTTGAATGATCAACAGATCAAATTACTGGCAATAATGGTAATCAACAAAACTACTTCATACCAATAGATACTCATAGATGAAGGCTGCCTTAAAGCTGCATACAGAGAGTTGAAGGATTGACATCTTTTGCAGACCCCAGAACCCAGGGGACATAACTTCCACACTTACAATCTTTGCACTTCACCCAAAATATCAGATGACTCCACTTCCATCTCATGTCCACAAACAAGCTAGGAAGGGTTGACATTACTCTTGCATTTCACACATTGGCTGCATGACACAAAAATTACACCATTTTCAAAACATGGCGGACCTCTTTAAAGTGCTGTTAGTTAATGGCTTAGTGCCCTAGCAATTACTCTCAAATGTGTCTGAATTCTGCACTGAACGGTTGTCCCTCCATAACCAACATCCATATGACCATGCAGTCAATGGAACCAAACAGGGTAGGTGAAGTTCAAGCAACTAGGAAGAAGAGCAACCTAAAGAACATGTCAATCTATTGTACTGTTCATCCTGTTCTGTTAAAACAAGTTAAGTGCACAAAAAGCTGGAAAGCACATTTCATAATTGTCTCCTCATTGACCTCAGAGAGGAGAATCTTTCTTTGCCTTGTAACACAAAGCATCAACTACAAAGGGAGTTGTTCTTACCATATCTCTGAGAGCAATATGTAAACTGACACCTTCTCCTTACTCACAACTGAAGTAAAAAGAAGAGAGATATAAAAGTACAGAATTCCTTATGATTAAATTCAACCTGAATAGAATTGAGAGATGACCCAAAAACAACAACATAGACATTTAAGATGAGCACACCCCAAACCTAAAAACCATAGAAACAAGAAACAAGTGATAGCCTCACAAATATTCTGTGACCTTCAACAGCACCATGAATGGTATTGACCACCTACAAAGTCATCCCAACTCACTTCATCAGCTCCTGGCCATGAGTTTCAGAAGATTTGGTCACAAGACCAGCAGCAAAAGAAAAGATAATGCTGGAAAGCTCAACAAAAGCAAAAGAAAAGGAAATACCAAGGGGGAAAAGCAGAAAAGGCAACATAAGGGAAGGAAAACACAAAAATTGAACCAAAAAAGGAAAAAGGAGAGAAGAGAGAAACATGAAAAACTTTAAGAGCATGTTCCTTTGAGATCTGAAAGCCCCCTGCATGGAATTATAAACCCATTGAACAGTCATTTTGCAGGTCCCAGACATAGAAACATTGAAAAGAAACTTTGAAAGAGTAAAACTCTCCATTTCCTTGCTATTTATGGTATGAAGAACTCTTCTGAGCTCTAAAGAAAGAGGAACCCATTCAAACTGACTACTGGCTACACCACATTTGGCAGATTCAGGAAAATTTGAATCCATGTGGAATCATGTTAGCAATAAAAGCTCTCATGAGAATCAAGAAATCTCCGCTCACAATTACGAGCTGGAACAAGGTTTAGACTTTTCCTTTTAGTCAAAGAAAGACTTCTTGATAAGGACTTACACAACTGGGAAGAAGGAACAATAGAAAAGGGACAAAACTAAAATGAAGTATCTTTCATAAGAATAGAGAAGTCTCCATTCTCACGATGAAGAAGAAACAGCAAGGCTAACACTTCCTCAGGAAGCCACAGAAAGAACCAAACAATAAATACACACACTTGCACTATGAGCAACAGTGACAGTCTCTCACTTGTCAAGAACAACATCAGCAGGAACATCTCCGATAGCAACTTATCTATCACAACTATGCACTGACTTCATCAGCTCCATACAGTGGGTATAGGCCAGTGTAACCACTGACCTCTGTACTGAGTTTCTGTTGGAGGTCCAAAAGCAATGGACATGATACTGGCCAGCAACTAACATAACAACACAGAAACACAGAGGGGAAAACATGAAGAAAAGAAGAGAAATTTTTAAACCACACACAATAAAAAGAAAAAACATAGAACAACAGACAACAGGGGAAAAAAAGCAAGGACTAAGTAGGCTTCAAAAAGCTCCCCACTTACAAGACTCTGTACAAAATCATTCAAAAGACTCCAAACACTGAACTTTCAAAAAGAAATTCCTCTCTATTGAACAACCCTCTAGTCCTCCTTTAATGGAATCTTTAGAATATTCTCCTGAAGGACGATAAGACTGACCATCTGAGAAACAAAAAAAACTTTAGAACTACAAAACATCAAGAACCTGTAAAACTGACTATTGATAATGGCCAACTGCATAGCAGTAATAGAGATATTTGGAATGAACATATGTCATACATATCATGTCAATACCTACATACTTTGGTTTGAGAGCTTTTATCAGAGATATTACAGGATATACCTTGACAACTTTGCTTCACTGCTAGATCCAAGAAGATACAAGAGAAGCTTTTCAAAGTACAATATAACTTACAAGACGTTTTTGGGTACATGCTGCCACCAAAAGAGTCTTTGTCCAGGTACATAAAACTCTCAAAGTCTGAAAGTCTGGAACAAAAAAGATCTTCCAAAAACCTATGAACAAGGGACTAACAAAGCACAACAGGACAGGTGCTGATCTTCAAGAGACTCTTCAAAAAATCAAACTCATAAGAAAAAAATAGAAATTAGCTAAATAGACATTGCAATTAGAACCCAGGTGGAAATTGGGTTTCCTTGCCCATTGCCCTAAGAAATTCCAATTTTCTTGCCCTTTGAAATTGGAATTGCCCTAAGGGCAAAACCCGTAGAATTGTAAATCCTTGTTCAAAACCCTTAGAATTGTAAACCCTTGTTCAAAACCCTTGAAATTGGAAATCCTTAGGGCAATTTGAAATTCCAATTTCTTTGCCCTTTGAATCCCAAGGAAATTGCGTTTCCTTGCCCATTGCCCTAAGAAATTTAAGGATTTCCAACTCCGCAAGACTTGGAACCACATACATAACAAATGGAGAACTAAGCTCAAACAAAACTGAGCTTTTTACAAACAAAAAGAAAACTATTACTATACTGGTCCACATAAGTTATAACAAAGGAAGATAAATCTCAAACTCCTGCTACCTTGAAGATATGGAGACTCCAAAGACCTTGAATTATCCTTACAGGCCTTACACTTCAAGCATAAACATTTAAAGTTCAGGGCTGTCCTCTAAACCAACCAAAGAATAATACTTATAATAATTGTTGGAATTATGGAAAACAGTTCTCGCTACAACTTTCATTCTAGTTTTCAGATCTGACAGTTCAAATCTTTACATAAGAGTTGAGACAATGACGCAACAAAACTCTTATCTACGCATAGAGAGGCCTAAATAGAGGGTAATGTTTGCAGCCCTAATGCACCCTAAACATATCCGTTAAGCACATCACTCGTGCTTTGAGCTAATAGCAATCATACAAACATAGTTGGTATAAGTGAAGCATTAAAATATGAGGTAGGAGCATGAGCAAATCACAAAAGAAAAGAAGAAGACAAGAAGGGATCATTGAGCACATGGCCTGAACCTTTGCTTACAATTTGAGGGGACAAATTGTAATCCTGAATATTATGGAAATAATTCTGTAGGATTTCTCCTGGCTGCATTCTGTAGTTCCCATCAATAATCAGGTCATAAAGGAAAATTAAGATGTACCCTTCGACAGAAGGGAGACCTCAACTGAACAGGACATAATAACCTTGAAACTGTAGCAAAGTACAGAGTGCAGCCTTACCTCACTGCAACCAATGCCCAGATGCTTGCGTTCTGTCAAGCAGCGCTTAAAATATCTGGCATATCTGCATCCACCAAGTATGGGCCAACAGGTCAACATGCAGCTCATGCCAATGATCAAATCTATGTGTGAGATCCAGATATCCTAGAAATCAGTCAGGTAAGATGCAAATACATGAGAACAAATTAGTCCACAAGTCCCACATGGTACCAATTAGAGCAGAAATCGAGACACAAAAACAACAAGAAGCTAGTCAACTCTCGTAGGCCATGCTGCCAATGGAAGAAATGCAGGTGATGGAGACATACTTTTGTTGCTTAAATCCATTGGCCTCAAGCAGTGCATGACTTGGATGTTGGAAATGTGGAAAGGATTTTGGTGCCGATCCAACTGGTGGGCTACAGCCTGGGGTGAAGCTGCTCATTGGTGATGTGCCATAGGGGGATGATCCCATGCAGACAGATCCAACTGATGATGACAACGCAGCGCTGCAAAAGTCAATGTCAAGTGACAACAATTAGTTTACGCTACAGCATTCCAAACTACAGCTTTCTCAGTCATGGAACCAGTCAATTGAGGTCTTCACAAAACACAACCCAGGAAACTACAGAGCTACGGAGACTGTGACGGCTTCGACAAGGGAAGAGAAAAAGAAAAGAAAGAAAGAAAGAAAAACCGTTCTTGCCCTGCAAAAGGCTCGACCAAGGAACAGCAGAAAAGCGCGCTACTCAATCAATCAATGCAAGCGAAGAAGAAAACAATTGTTCTGCACAAACATAACTGAAACGCAATTCCCAAGAACCCATCGATAAACATACACACACCCCTACTCTACTGATGACACAAGGAAAAGCTCTGAAGAATCCCTAACGCAATTCCTCAGAAACGACAAGTCGCAAACCTTGGTTTCCCTGTTTGCAAGAGAAGTAAATGGACATGGCCAACTCTCATGCATCCTACAAAGGCAAAAACAGACAAACCTCTGGTTGTCAGGAGGAGTGAGACCATAGAAAAACCCCACTGAGTCACCAGGAGGGCTCTCAGCACTAAGCCTAGTGCGCTGGCTTGCATCCCGTGATTCACTTGGGAAAAGGCGTTGGTGCTGCGGAAAATGAAAAAATTTCTGCTGGCTCCTCCGAGGCCTGAGTGCCCCCTGGCCATCTGTACCAGTGCTGCCCACAGATGGACGCCCAGCTCCTTCACCTACATTGGTGCCATGTTCAATACTGCCCAGTTTTGCAGCCTCCTGCCCTCCACTGATGTGCTTTGACTTGCTCTTCTGCAACTCCTGTACATCCCCATGACATATCCTTGTTACAAGCAGTTGTGCTTCCTTCTAACAAAATATATACATAAGTACATCTCAATACTTACAATTTTAGACAACTGGAAAAGAATTGGGTGATGATCCTATAATAAGGTAATCAATATTTCAGATGCCAAAAACCAGTGAGCATTAGCAGGCACAAAAAAGAGGAAACCCCACCCTAAAGGAAAAAGAAAACTACACAACAAGACAGAACCAAGGAGCAATTTGAATGACAGTGACTGCCGTATGCATGTTACTAGCAGTATGTATGGCATCGACCACCTACCATAATATCCCCACTTGACACCATCAATTTGCAGCAATGGGTGTAGGTTAATGTCCAACATTAAACAATGCACTGAATTTCTCTCACAAGACCAACAGTCGCAGGATAACTGTGGTGCTGACTAGCTCAAGACAAGGATGACCAAAAAATCTGGAGGATGAACATACAAAGGGAAAAGCCCAAAAATGAAAAACCCCACAAAAATATGTACAAAGAAAGAAAGGAAAGAGAGATCAGATAGAAGGAGAACTTTGAGACAAGAACATATGAGGATAAATGTAACAAAAGTATCTGGCAGCTGGAGAGGTATACTTTGGAAGCAAATCTACCAAGCACACTTTCTTGATTTTGAGAAAGTTATGTTCAGGTCTCATTCTACAACCTCTACGAAGTTCAGCTGCAAGGGTCCAACAAAGGCCAAAACAAATTGGCATATCTATATAACTGCAAGGAAACTCCACATAAATGCATTGAAGGTAATCATGATGTCAGTTCCACACCAACCAAAACAAAAAAAACCAGAATGATTTGGCCTTAACCTTGTGAGTACCACTCACAGAGTATAAAACTGTCACCTTCATCATAAATGGCAGTGACTAGCTACCATTACCCTCCACTAACTTCAGTATCTCCCAATGGTGGGTGTAGATGAGCACATAATAGTATATTAAAAAACAATTATACAAAAATCTGCTTCATAAGTTTTTTCACATTACAGAAGCAACAGGAAGACTCTGTCATCATGTTGGCTAGAAGTCAAAAGATATAGCTAACCAAATAAAGAAACATGGCATGGACAGAAACAGCAGGCCACAAAAGATATGGAGCTTGTGCAGCTCAGAAGTGACTCCCATACCTGCTCATAGTAATAGAGGCCATCATTTATTACAGTGACAAGCTCCCTCGAAATCCCCTTTTGTCCATGATCTCGGCTGTCCAGTCCTTTTCGATCACCTCGAATTGATTGTCTACCCTGTTTCAAAACAAATGGTGACACATAACAGGGATTACACAAGGCTTCAGGAGCTGGCACCACATAAAGAGACCTACAACTACCTCAAATTGAGAAGCACATATTTGCTTTGTGGAACTGGCAAAACAGATCCCTCCCAAATGGCAAGAAAATTTGCACCCACAACAGAAAATCTCAACACATTGATCTCCCTTCAAGAAACCTGTGAACAGTACACAGTGGCAACATTCATACCTGTGTGACAATCATCAAACGTTGCAAGTCAACATCATTCAGGTCTGAGTCTTCATCCTCCTCAAGACTGTGACAGGTACAACACTATTAGTGCCAGCGCATATGGACTACAGTTCCTATCAGACATAAGAACTCAACATGATGCAAAACTGCTGGTCATATGTGCAACTACTGAATTTCTCAGCAGCTCTCTCTGAGACCAAGTGACAGTTATGTGACAGAGAAAGTACTACACCATAACAAGAGAATTGCAACCCACACTTGCTCCAGAAAGCCATTATAAGCAAGCAGCATACATGATAGATGAAGACAATGTATGAGAGCCTGCAGAGGAGTATAAAGCTCAATCCAGATTGCAAGATCAGAATTCCAGTGACAATTTACTACTGCATCTACAACCAAGCTGATAACTGCCTTGAGGATAGACACCTAATTGTGAAAACACACATAAGAAGAAGGAAACCAGTGGGTAGGGGCAACTTTCAATTGTTGGCATTGTCAATACAGAAGAACTGCTTTATGAAGTGTGAATCAACCTTTTGGTGCTTAAGGGTTGGCCTTTTGACATCAATGGCCCCACAGATTCAAGCTCTTCATCAAGCTGGAATGTGTGCTCATCATGACTGTCCTTAGCTTTAAAGGCAGCAGACAGGCCCCCTGGCTTCCGCTCATCTAGGCATGAACTGGTAACCCTTTTGTTGTGTGAAACCTGCTGCTTTGAATTATGCAAAGAAACTGTCAACCAGTCTCCATCATCAGCAGACTTGGTTTTAGTCCCAACAGATGCATCTGCATTGGCCACAGTACTTGCACTGGGCAGTTCTTGACCTGAATCCTTGCTGTCTCTTTGTTGACCAACATTCTTTTCATCCCTAATATGTTCTGAAGCACCATGGAAGCCATCCCCAAAATCTAAAGAGTCCTGCATAAATTCCCAAGGAGATGCACGAGCCACATTGCCCACAAGAGCAGCTGCATCTTCCAGGCAGCTGTCTTCAGTTAAGTGCCTATCTGCAAACACTTGAAATTGACATGCCATCTCAGCCTCTGTGGCCAGATCTATTTTGTTAGGTCCTGGAATACAGTTTAAGCAGATTCAATGCAATGATAACACACCAGCAGCTCTCCATAGCATACACAGCAAAAAGGAACAAACAGGAACTCTAATACAATACAATACCCAACTGTGAAGCATGAAAATGTGACCATGCAACAGTATCCACTACATGTGAACCAACAAACACATGAATCTTCAGAACTCACCTTCAGCTGTCACAAATGTGACCCTTTCACTGGACCCATCAGCAACTGCCGACATATCTTCTTCAACAGGTACCAGAGTCTCTTCTTCACTTAGCCTGCTTCTCAACAAATGGTTGTTCTCATGCTCTGAGAATGTAATGCTATCCGACACACTAGCTCCATCTTCATTCACACTTCTTGTTGCAAGGGATTGCTGCTCCAGCTCGGGAATTGGTTTACGAACCTCCTCCCCTTGAACTACCACAGAAGACATCAAAGGAGCTGTAGAAGATGGACTTGAAATGGCTGGAAGTAGCCAATTCACCCAATCATGGCGCTTTCGCATCTTCTCACCCTATGACAGAGCACCTCAATGGAAAATCAGGTACTCTCGTATAACATAAGAGTAAACACAATCTTAAATAAGCTCAATCCTGACATAAAACATTTAAACCATAAGTGCCAATACGCTCTGAAGAGCAGGAACTGCTCATTATTGAGTTCCCACTCCAAAGGAAAAGTATTCATATGTGCTCTTGCCAACAGAAAGTTCACAACTGCTCAGGAAAGACCACAACTGCCATTCCCAACAACAGTGGATCCAGTTCCAGAGATTGCAAGCTTCGTTACAGGCATCACAAATAATGCAAAACTTGTCTGGTGGACATCACAACTACAATTGGCCCCTGTGAAATGCAGGATTTAGGCTGCGAACTATACAATGTGGCCAGAGGAATACAAAAACAATATTCAGGACTACAATGCTCCACAAATTGTTAATTATTCACCCATAATAATTAGAACTTATACTATTCAATCTGAACAGAATTGAGAAATGTCCCTATGATAAGGTTATAGAGATCTCAGGTCCTACACCATATCAGTGGGCAAGAGATAAAGGATCCCAACCTAAAGAACAAACAAAGGGATGATGAGCAGTTTGGACAATGGTAACAGTCACATGCACCTTTAGTGACCTTCAATGGCAACAAAGCATGCAAATGACCAGCTAGCATGACATCCCCAGTGAATTCAGCAGCTCAGAGTCACAGGGGAGGGTCAATAGCGTCCATAAACCAACACAATCAGGTTCAGCCAGAACTGCTTCACAAATAATAAGCAAATGTTCAGGCTATGTGCTCAATAATCTCTTCTTCCCCTCTTCTTTGCTTTTGTAAGAAGCCAATGACCCTAATCCAGATTGCTAATGCCTCATTTCATCATGACTGTCCACACAATCAATGTCAGCTTCAGGAGTTAACATGCCTTTATGTCTGCTTTCAGCCATACCTGTAATTCAACCACACTGGAATTTCGAAGAGCATCAAGAATGACAGTCTGATCCTCTGTCAGCATGCGCACCTGCAGGTAATTCCTTCATTTCTGAGCTGACCCCTCCTTGATACAGGCACTGATTAACATAGATTCAGCATACAACAGACAGTCCTACACACTATGTCATGGACAACTCCCTTGAATGTTTCTGATCAGGTGAACTCCAGCACTACCAATATTTTTTCAGGTAATGCCCATTCTGACAAAAGGTTAAAAGTTTTGTCTCTAGGTTAAGCAACCCTCTCCTAGCGCTAAGCAGAAGTCATAGAGAGAAAAAGGATCTTAAATCAACAAGGTAGGTTTGCAGCATACTTACCCTGTTAAAATTGGCAATCACAGAGACAGGAATGAACCCTTGATCATCCATCTTTGACCGAAGAAAAATGTCCTTGCATAGATTGTCCATGCTGCAAATTCAAATGGTATCATAAACATTCTGTCAAAGAGTAAACATTCCAATTTGAATACAAATGTGTCAAAAGTGGATTTTCAAAACTGCTTGAAGGCTTGTGTGTCAATGCTACAAATGTGACAAGGACATGATAATGAGGGTGTGCTTGCCCTGCATCTTCTTTCAGAGAAATGAATCATGGTGGCCAGAATTACTGGCTTCACATTTCCACAGCCCACAGAAGTGCTAATCTTCAGATGTAGAAACTTGTTATGCAGAGTCCTTCATAAAATTTTGTGATATCTTAAGTTCAAATACCAATCTGGGCACCTGCTGTAGCAGGCCATATCCATAATGGCAAAATCAGTTGGGTAGCTATGATCTAGCTCATTTCCACCCAAATTTGTTTTCCACTGAATCCCAGTGGTGGCTGTGGAAATCCTCAGTTCCATCCTACATTGTCTTTGCATGCTGCTGTGTCCATGAAACAGCCTAAGTTACTCTAACAGCCTACTTTGGAAGCCAACTACACTTGCCCAACTAATCACTGCAAGCAGAGGTGGCAGCCTCAGCTTGAAAGAGAGGGAATTTGCAGAGTGCACAAAATTGAGTTTCAACCGTGAAATCTACTCTGACAATTTCAATGACTATACAGGAGCAGTGTGGATGTAACAACTTGACTTGCCTGAAATAATACTCAATTTGCTTCACCAGTGAGACTCGCAATGATGTGCTTGAGTCACTTATAACTACTGCTGGTGCTCCAGAATTGAAATAACCATGTCCTGCACTTAAACTACCAGCAGGCATGTAATAAAGACCTGCTTGTGCACCTGCAACCCACAATCACTGACCTATTCAAGGACAAAAGAGTAAGGTTGCACCCTGCAAATATCGCATTCATGTGACTTCAATAATGCCACTACAGAACAGGCAATAGACAAAGCAATTGCATGCAAGGGAAACACAACCTCAAGAGGACAACCATCACTGAAGAATTCCGGAAGCCCAGGCGGGACTTGACAAATGAAATGTAGCCTTCACCACCCAAATTTACTATAGTTCCACAGTATGACCTGAGATAGCTCTGACACACCTGCAGCATTGACAAAGCTGGATGGATTGTTGTTGAGTAAAATGTTTTGATTTCCATAATTCCTAGGTCCTGCACGCGTGTGGCCAGGAGGATTCCGGTCCCTTCCACCACTGTTATTAACCCCAAAAGACCGGCGTTGATGCCATCCTTGATTGGTACTGCCACGACCCTGATCCCAAAGGTTGCGACGATTTCCTGAATTAGGGCCGAAATTTCCAGCACCTCTGTTATTGTAAAACCGAGTTCGGTCATTGCTGCCACTACTGGCATGAGAGGGCTTTGAAGACCCTTCACCATTGCTTTGAGGTGCCCAATTAGTAGATGCCTCATTGGTTGCAGATGCTTCCACTCCTGAAGTGGCAACATCTGTGGTAGCAGATACTGAAACTGTGCTAGTTGGCACCACTATGCCATTCGCAGAGCTGATCCCACCTTTCTTACCCACCTTCTGCTTGTTACCTGGTGCTGAAGTGTGCCTGGTGTTGCTGTTGTTACTCCCCCTTGGCCCACCAGATGATACCTGCAGACCACACGACCATACTAATAGCTGATCTGAGACATGTGTCGAGTTGATGAATAATGAAAATGAATGTGATCTTGCAGACCTGACCAATCACCTACCACGTCAAGAGGTTCACATTTGACAAGTGCAGCAAAGGAGAGAGGGTGAAGCAGGGCAGTGGACAAGCAACCAAAGAAAGACTATAGACTACAGCAGCTCTATGAACGAGAACTATAATTCCCACATCCTGCCTCCACCTGCTTAGAGGGACATGCCAAAAAAGGGCTTCTTAAGTAACAATTGGACCTCATTCACACATGGCTGCACAAAAGCAATGGCTTCTAGGCTTAGATCTTGTCACATTGCAATCACCCATATACATGGTCATGTGGCGAATGTTCTCAAGCAGCAACAAACCCTAGGTTGAGAATGACCCCCACAAACCTGCTCAAAGGGACCAGTATCGGAAGAAATTGCAGCACGTGGAGAAGACTTTGTCGGCTCAGAATGGACCTTTGCGCTGTTGCTGCGAGCATCCTCCAATGCTGGCCAAGAAACTGCTCCCATTACGGAGCTAATCGCAGAAACCTTCGATGCACTGCCATTGGGCTTCTTCCACGCCGGTTTGGAAGATTTCACAACCTCTTCTGTAGCTGCAATATTGTTATTGCGTGGTGGGGCAGGCAGTGAGGTTGCGGTGCCGTCCCTTTGTTCTTCGCTGAGCGCCACTACCTCCGTCTGCTTCACTCCCTCAATTTCTTGGCCAGGAACCTTCGATGCCTGAGCCCTATCCGGTTTCTTCCTCGTACCTCCTGCCAATGACGAGGCAGAAGACTGCTCGACCAAAGATGCTAGCGGCGATATCGAAGTCGACGGGTGCTGCTCTGCTGCTCCAACAGCCTGGGCAGATTGCCCTTGACCGGCACGCTTGCCTTGCGTGATGACCTCTGGAGTACAAACGACTGCAGCAGCGGGGGAAGCAGCACCACCGGTGGCGGAAGAGGGCGAGGAGGAGTGGCCAGTGGCTACTGATGATATAGGGGGTTGTGCCGCAGGGGCCACTTCGCCCCGTACAACTTGAGACCACGCTCCCTTGGGCAGTGGCGCTCCTGCGTTCTGCGGCCGGCTGCTTTTGGCACCGGCATCACCACTTTGGTTCCCATCTTTTGCACCCACAGGCACAGAAGAAGAAGAAGAAGAAGAAGATTGGGGCGACGACGACGAAACCTCTGGCTGCGGAGCGGCGGACGCCTGTTGTGGCGTAGGGGAAGTCGCCTCAGCAGCCGCCATAGCTGCCCCCCCCTCCGTGGTGGTCCAAAGCTTCAAAGCTGCAGGATTCCGTTCAGAGCCCCGAAATGAGCTGCAGCGCGACCATATTCCTTGAGCGGCGTAATGCTAACAAACCCTAGTACTACTACTGTGTCTGAACTTCCCTCCTCATCACCACTGCAATCGTGCCCTGGTCATACATAACTACGCACACAGCCTCCTCTTGCCGGCTGCCTGTCTGTAGTCTCTCTGCTGCTGTGCTTTCTTCTTCCCTTGGGCTGCTGCGATGGCAATTAGGGTTTGGTATTGTGGATCATGGAGCTAATGACACAGCCATAATCGCAAATTAGCGAAAGTCCAGGTCTTAAGCAAACTATTATTAGTGACGTCGCAGGTGGAGAGGAAGAAGCAGGGAACGGACGCGGCGAAACCCTAAAAATGGCGCACGCGGGTTTCGACTTTCGACAAGGGTTTGGGAACCAACGGTGGCCGCATCGCTTGGCGCTGGCGGCAGGTGTACGACCATCAGTCGCTGCCTGCTTCCAATTTACTGTCGTGACGGTATTGTGAGCGGGGCCTGTCACGCCCCAGTTCACGTGTTGGTTTTGTTAATTTTGTGATGTAGCCAAAATGACGATTATCCACAGGAAGATTTAGCCAGATTTGGCTATAACCTGCTTTTTTTAAAACATCCTTCTATATATTCGGCTACATTCTTGAATCATGTATAAAAATCTGGTGATTTTTGTTAAATTATGGTGGAATTATGGCTAATAAAAATCACAAAATGCAGTTGATTTTAGCACTTTTGATTTATAATCTAGCTTTTTGGCTACATAGAGCCAGCAGCAAAAAAAAAAGGCTGCCAAATGATTTCTTTTTTTTAAGAGGATTTTCTGTAGATGGAGAATTTTTTTCAAATATGGCGTAAAATAACTATTTTTGGCTTTTCTGTCGCCAAATATATCCTAGAAAATATTTTTACAGTTGCCAGATTTTATATTAACTTCCAGTAGATAGCCAAAAAATAAAAGGATGCATAACATTTTTTACTTTCATATTTTTATGGCTAAATCTGGCTAATTCTCTTATGGATGCTTGCCAATGTTTTTTTCTTGGGGGACAATTTCTTGCATTTTCTCGACCTTGGAAAAATGATTTCAAGACACAAAAAGGACCTTTTGTGAAGGGATTCGCCCTACTTTTCAAAAATAAAAATTTAAGCCTGCCAGATTTCTACAATAAGTTCCAACAGGTAGTCAAAATAGAAAAGGATTCTTAAATTTTTTCTACTTCCACATCTGGTCTATAGCCAAATTTGGCTAAATCTTCTTGTGGATGATCCCCAGTTTGGCTACACCACAACAACTGAGACGAAGGGCTAAAAAAAACACTGATCTGACCCATCAGAAATTCAGAATTGCCCCAGAAATAACTTAACAAATAAATATTTTCCCCCATGTGAACCAATAGCCACCACCACCACCACACATGATGGATGGTTGGTGGACAGAAAACACTTTTCCATTGGTTTCCAGTTACCTAGCAGTATTGTGCATGTGCGTGTCTATAGCTGTATATATGGCGTGTAAATCATTTACACTTACAAGTCCAAATTTTTTACACTTATCCTGTTGCAGTGTTTTTGTTTTTTTTTAACACTTACCCTAGGCCAGTGTAAATATTTGTCAAATACACTTACATGGCCCAGTGTAAATGTTTTGGGGCGTGTAAGTGTAAATACTAAAAGTACTTGTAAAGTCACCCTGTCTTTGGGCCTCCTTTCACCCCAAACCCTTCTTTCAAGGGTATCCATAAAGTAAGAAAATTTTATTAAATCTGGGAATGAAATACTGAAAATCAGCATTTAATGCACAAGGTTCAAGACTAATTATAGTAGCTTTACAAGTAGGAGCAATGAAAATATATGCAGCAACAGTGGAGGCGCTACAGAAAAAGGAAAGTCGGGGTAAAACTCACTTCACCACAAACCGAGGTCCCCTCCCCCCCACCCTTGAATGCACAAAGTGTAAATAAATTTCATTATGGGATTTACACTTACACGGAGTGTAAGTGCCAAACCATTTACACGTACAACACTGAAAACTACCTACCCAAGTGGGTAACTTTGATAGATAAGTAGGTAGAGAATGTAAGTAATTACTACAAAGGTAGGTTACGGAAGTAAGGCACTTTAGTCATTGCTGGGTAGATGAATGAATGGTTGATTACTTAGGCTGGCCAGTTCTTCTTATTTTTTTCATAATTGCAAGAGCAAGGTCCTTGTGAGATTTTCTTTTCACACAAGGTATAAATAATCAGATTTTGATTTTTTGGAGACCTTATTATCAAAAAATTTATGTAAGTGATACCCATGGTTATCAATTTCTCCAATTATTCTTTTTAATAATTTTGGTTACTTATGCATCAGGGAAAATTTTGAAATACGCCCACATGATAATCACTTAAGTTAGTAGACATGAAATAGTGTGAATTGTATTAAATATTTTGGGAGGAAAATCTTGACTTTCTTTTTCTTTTGGTGATAGACCTCTTTGATTGTTTCATCACTCAAAAAATCCACTTTTGACACACTAACACATTCTTACCAGAAAAATTGTCCTCATAACCGACTTGGCACTAATGTAATTGAAAAAATTGAAACTTTTTATAAATCTTCATGCAAAAGACAAGTTCTATTTACACTAAGCATGTAACTCTCTCATCTTGCAAGAGCGCAAAGAATAAGAAGTAATGAGAGAACTAAGAAAAACAAAATGACGTGAAACAAAAGCAATGAATTCATTAAAAAGGTTCATAAAATTAGAAAGTTTTCTATACATAAAGAACTACTTTGAACCTCCACAATGACTTTGCAAACTAAATCAAAACAAAAGTTTGCCTATAACGTTTTGTTATGTCCGTGTGCTCAACCCATGCGAATGAAAAGAATAAAACTTTGTTTGTACCTTCACAACCACCTTGCCGAATAAACCTAAACGAATCATGCTTCTAGTGGTTTCTCTTTAATGTTCTTTCCATGTGACTCGCCCATGTAAGAGAAAAGAATAAAACTCTTTTTTGACCTTCACAATGACCTTTCAAATTAAACCAAAACAAAAATGTGTCATGACACAAAAGCCACCCATGACTCAAGAAAAGAAAACATTCACAACCGCCTTTTACCCAAAATTAAAAATCAAAAAAATCAAATCACCCCTTCCAAAAGAAAATAAAATCATGGGTCTCTAGGGTGCATGTTGCATCTCCTCATTGGCTTAACATGATTTTAATTTTTGAATTTGTTGACCACCATTTTTGCCTCACATTAATACCAAGTGCACTAATTGGGGTACATAATATGATGTTGAGGGTAAGTTTTGTTGGGAAACCTTATCCCTCCAAAAGAAATATTCATTTGTATGCACTTATCCCAATTTTTAACTCACATTAATCAAATTGAAGTTAGCAAGAGTCTTACTTAAGGTGGAATAAGAATTGAAAATTGCAGCAAAACAAAAAATCATGGCGCAAAGGTTTTAATGTAAAAGATTCATGAACATGCTATAATAAGACATGGAATGGTATGGTTCAATTATTGGTTATCATCAACCTAGAAAAAAAGGTTTCATTGGTTTAAAAGATTGCAAAATTGGCAACTTAACTACAATCACAAATAAAGGGTTATTGAGTAAAAATTAAATAAAAAACGATGAAAGAACATTTTTGAAAATTCATTTCCTTGACATAATCAAAACTAAAAATGGAAGGCTAAAAATTAGTTACCTTCTAGTCCTTGGACAATATCTCTATCATAAAAAGTACATCATTAATTTCATGTTTTTATTTTTTTAAATTATTGCCTTCCCATTGTAACTACATTCCATATACAATTTTTTTTTAATAATTTCAACTACCTTCCCGTTGCGACTATTGTTTAGTGATTGATTTTTAATAAACATTCTAAATTTGAAAAATGAATAGACAAATTAATTAAACTAAAATAGGTTTCATGCCTAGTGTTCAAGTTCAAATTAACTTAGTGTTAAGGGCCGGAAACAAGATGACCATTCACATATCAAATATTTATTAACATAAATGTTAACATGTTATCCTTATTGGAAAGCAATGTTAAGGCAATGTTAAGCTTGATGTTTCCTAAAACTAAATCTTCAAAAATGAAGATTTTTTGTCTTTTTAATTCAATGTTCAAATTATGAACAAATAATTCAATGTGAATTAAAATAAATTTTGTTTTCCTTTGGACATCTCCCTACCATCGCTATGGGCACCTCCTCACCATTGTCACATGAAGTTTGTGCTTCTTCTTCCTCGCCATTGTCGCATGAATTGTGTGCCTCTTCTCCCTTGCAATCATTGCAAAAATAGACTATAAAAACAAGAAATGAACCAAGGACCATAAGAGCATAAGTAAACCAAAAAAGTAAAAAACTTGTGCATGCACAAGTTCACCCTAAAGAAAAGCTTGTGTGCACAATGACGCATAGAAGAAAATCATGGACATGTCCTAGTTTAGCCCTTCCAATTTCAACAGTTGTAATGAATCACTTGAAATATAAGGTAACAAAGAAATCATCTACATTTGAATTGTAAAAATGAAGGATCATATCATGGAAATTTTTGAAAAGCATAATTAAAAAGAAAGTTTACAAAGAAAAATCAACAACAACAAATAAATAAATAAATAAAAATATTTGAAAGATATAATTGATATTGCCCAAGTTGTATGCCAATTTGTTACTAGCAGTTATTTCCAATAACATGTTGCAAATCTACAAAATAAATCACAAATTATCATGGACAAAATTCTTCCAGTGTTAGTAGTAGTATATTTTAAAATTGAATGTAGGACATAACAATACCATTAAAGGTTCATTTAAGAAGAAAGCAAGGGAAAAAAAGTTGCGTCCACTAATTCAGATGCATCATTAGAAGTTCAAACAAGAAAGCCAATACAACCTAATTGGGAGCATGTAAAGTTCTTGTGGTCATGAAGGCAAAATGTGATGAACACATAGTAGCTTTGGATTGAATCAACCCACAAAACATGTTTGAGACTGTTGTGGTGAAATGGAGGAAGGTTTCAACAACTATTATAACTACAAGACATTCTTAACATATATGGAATGGCCCCACATGCAAAGACAAATGGGGGCTTTTCATTAGAAATTTCAAAAATATTATCAATTACATGTTAGGAACCAACCATAACTAGGAATATTGGACTTTGAACTCACAAGAGAAATCGCATTCCATCTACCACAACTATTTCACAAGAATATATATATGAGCAAATGATGGAATTCATGGGAAGCATGCCCATTTTTTACCCTTTTCATGTTCGAAATATCATGAAAAAAACAAACAACATGTTTAGTCCCAAAAGGTTGAGTCTAGAAAATCCCATTGATGTCAATGAGTATAAGAATGAAGGTATTCACCTTGGTGGGCCTTTTGTAAATCCCCCAACATTTTATTAGAACTAGAATTTCATGACTGAACTTTATGGGCAGAACCCTCACACACCTCCAATTACTCACCCAAGGTGGTTCATGTAAGTTGTACCAATTAAACTACTTTTTTAAACCTTTTTTTATCAAACTTACAATTGAACTTGTGAATTGCCCAATCCACACTCTTGCATCATAGCCACAAACACCAACGAATTTTGTAAACAAAAAAGTTCAACTAGGCAATAGATTCTGAAGCGTTGATAGCACATGTGTTAAATGGTCATACTATTTTGCACACAATAGCATGGCAAAAGCAACACGAAAAGGGACTCAGATGCTTACAAACTCATTTGACAATATGCACAAGTCCAACATGGCTATGGAAGTGCAAAGATTAATATCCAAAAGAACTAATTTGAGATGCAAGAGAACAACTTTGAGAAGCAATTGTCATATTACAAAAATAGAAATAAGCTGATGAATGAGACATAAATGAACACGGTGAAGGCAATTTCGGGGTTAGCAAAATTCATGGGAATGGTTTTGATGAAGGAAAACAAAAGCAATCCAATGATGGACTATGGGAATTATGTTAAGATAACATCTGTCAATGATGGACTAGTTGTGTCAGGAGTGCATACGATGATCGATACCACCAAAACATAAAATGTGTCACCCATTGACAAGGGAGCCAATTCGACAAATAGAGAATTGTCAAATATTTTGTCGCCTATCTAACCACACTCATTGGGTAATTTATTAACTGTAAATTGGGCATGGAACTCGACAAACAAACTTTCATTAATAGAGGATGAGCTAGCACATTCAGTCACTTCTAGCTTGGAGTTCCTTAAGCTTAGGTTGGAATTGTCGATAAGGAGTAATAGAAAAAAGATAACCACGGGGGCTGAAATGACTGGATCAAATGGAAGCTTATTGATTTCACTAAAGAGGCAAGTGAGATTGTAACACTACCAAAGGTGCAAACCCAAGTGCATAGGTTATTCAGTTTTGCACTAGTTAGACAATCAATAACCATGGCTCTAGTAGTGGGCAATGTATTGATAATATAACTACCTAAGCCTCATGATGGAGATGACCATTGTCACATATCTGACAACCCACAAAGGTGTGTGTAACCAACGACAAAAACATTAACCTTCATAAGCTTCAATATTTTCCAAATACTTATAAGGAAGAATGGCTAATTAGTCTACTCATTTCAAAATTGCAAATCTAATTGCAACCTGGCCAATAGTACAACAAGCTTTCATTTCGTATTTAAGTGAAGTGTCTATTGAGGGTCAAGTGATAGCAACAATCCGTAACATTAAACAAAATAGACATGAATTTGTTGAAGACCATTACAATAGGTTATTGTAATTGGTAATAGTCATCTCAAATCAACTTGATGATGTATACCTAAGGGATATTTTTTGTGCAAGGCTACACTCAAGATTAAAGATGGCAATCTTGGGAATGCCATGAACAACCATTATTAAAGTTGTTAATTCGGCAAAAACAATGGAGGAGGGGTTGATGCCCTCCAATAAGTACTTTAACAAAGCTCAAGATGAATTAGAAAGCAAAGAATTCGATTACAACTTTAATGAAAAACAAGAAAAAAGAAAACTAAATAACAAACTTATACATATCGATGGGGCATTAACTATCAAAATTACTATAATGAAGGACATTACACTAAGGAGTACAAGTTGCAATAAAAAATTTATCACATTTGTAAGAATGATGATCATAATACGAATCAATGCACCTGAAAAGAAGAACGTGGGTCATGCAGGAATGTGCTTGTCATTAGTAGAAATCTTGTTGTTTATAACCATTCCTTGTGCGACTATGTGTGACTAAATGTCGCCTACAACTATGAATGGTTGCCTATGTGACTATTTGTCAAATTTGGATGAATTTTGGTCTTCCTTTCAACTAGTTGCAATTATAACGTATTTCATCATTTTAATTAGTTGATTTTTCACAATGTCTTTGTATTTTTTACAACATCATATATATGTTTAATTGCACATGCAACCGAAGTAGTCACATTATAGTTACATAAGGTACATATGCTACCTAGTAGTTACATGTATAGATTATTTGATAGTACATACATACCTATATGTATATACCTACCTATTAAATACCTACCTACTATCTACTTACTTATTAGGTACATACACCCTACATATCTACCTATTATGTACATACCTACCTACTTAATTAGTAAATACTACCTACCTACCTTTATACTATTTATTAAGTACCTACATAAATATACACCCATTAGCTACCTAATAGGTTATTTAATTATAAATAATTACTTCAAAACTATTTAAATAGTTATTTAAAATAATAATTATGTATAGGCTATTTAAATATGTATTTAAAATAATACTATCTAAATAGGTACCTAATAAGAACTTATGCTACTTAGTAGGTAGGCTATGTAATAATATGTGTTAGGGAATAGTTGTAACTAAACTACAACTATGTGACTAGGCTATAACTAAAATTTTATCCCATATTTTTTGTTTTTCCTCTCAAGTTTATAAACTAAATAACTAGGTTGGTTTGGTGGAATAAACATGTTCAATTTTTTCAATTGTCATATGGGAGGAACTAATCACATAGGCTCCACCCAAAAAGCTAAACTTAAAATAAAATAAAAATTTGTTATAAAAATTTTAGACCTAGACCTACCTACCTAGGCTAGACCTATGGCTAGGTGGCCTAGGCTTAACCTAGGTGCCACATGGCCTATCATAAGTGGTCCAACCCTAAACTAACCTTAAACAATTATAAGGCAAGTTTAAATTGGTTCATGACATAATTTTAGGCGGCCATATGACACAATTTAGTTGCTTTAATCGAATGGTTGAAAAAAAGGAAATATTTATTTGGAAAAATATTTTTAAAATTCCAAATGATGCCATGTGTCACATTCTTAAGCTACCATGTGTGAACATATTGGCATGCACTATAGTCGCAAATGTAATTGCAAGTGTAGTCACAATAATTCATCCTTAGATACGTATAAAATGACCATACTCATATTTTACAAAAAATTATTTCATCTGTCATTTACGACTAGTGGTTGTTTGCAACTTGTCGTTTGTTACTATACTGATTTTTAGTCATTTTGTCATTTGTGACTAAAATTTAATTGCAAATGATAATCACAAATGATGTGTTTTTTATTAATGTGTAAATGTTGTGCAAGCCGAGGCAAAAAAGGTAGTGCAACCTAAGCAATAAGAGTATCCTACGGCCAATAACCAAAGAAGGTTTGGCAATCAATCATAAAACCAGCCATTAAGAGGGAATGGGTAGTAGAATAATAGAAGCCAAAGGTGGCAGAATGGTGGGGGAATGTGTTAACAATTATAACAATCAAGGTTACAATAAAAATCAAGGATTTCACCCAAGTAACGATGCAAAAAAAATTTGTTGTCGAAAGGAAGGACATGTGAGGAAAGATTGTCCAGTATGGAAATGCATTTGTGAAGAAGAAACAATTGGAATTAAGCCCAAAGTGGGAGTAAATATCTTTATGGTGGATTGGGACCAACCATTGGTAGACGTATCCGTAACAACCTGGAGCAAGAAGGCTCTCCTCGTAGACGAAGAACAAGGGAACACAACAACTAGTCACACGAAAAGATGGAATCAAGTGGAACAAGGAAAGGATAGTGCATCAAGGAACATTCGAGGAATTACAGAAGATTTAGAATCTAGAGGACATCCCAATAAAAATTCCTACAGAAAGTTGGTCACCAAACAATCACTTTGGGGCTTTACGGGCAAGCACAATAGGACTAAAGTATTTTTTGCCAATCAACTACATAGGTGCTATGATCTCATATGAAAGTTAAGCACACTAAGTGTGCATAACGTTTGTTTGTGTGGACACTTATGATCTAGGGTTAAATTTGTTGAAAGTTGGCCCATAAAACAAAAAAAACAAATTGAAACATGGCACGAGTCCCATAAATATCGATTTTTTGATTTGTGCATATCATACAATACAACATCGTAGATTTAATGGCCCTTCAACCTCAATTTAATTATACTTTCGCCAAGGAGAGCTAACAAGAATAAAAGTTATGAAGAACTTAAGTAGCATGTTAGCTAGTACCAACATGGCGAGTAGCAAGATTTTATTGAAAAATATAGACGTGTCGGTTAGTAGTAGTATGCCAATTAACAACCACATGCCAACAGTCACTCCACAAACCGGTATGTATAAACCAAAAAGTAATATGATGCATACTAAGATAGCCAACGAACATGATCAAGTGTCGACTAACCATCAATTGGGAACTAAATGGTCTAAAACAATTATGGACCTTAAGATGGAGGTCAAGTTAAGAAAATTATTACAATTGTGTCCACAACTATGAAAACTATTAGAACTCTCTCTCGCAAAAATAAAAGGAAAAGAGGTAGTAGATGTTTATAAAGTCACCATGTCAAAGGTTGAAGATTTTGACAAACCCATGCTTGTAGTTCAAGCAGGCGTTAGAAAGTTGGGAGTGAAGGATGTACTACTGGATGAAAGATCCAAGGTCAACATCATTTCCGAAGAACTTATAAAGAAGTTGGGGTTGAGGAAGGCTCAACCAACTCCTTATATGGTTTGTATGATTAATCAAAGGAAATTACACATAGTTGAAAATAAATCTGGCAAGGTGTTCACACAAAATATTAATCATAGTACTAATTGTGGAAGAAGGAAATGAGGCATACTCCATGCTATTAGGAAGACCATGGCTTAAACAAGTTAAAGCTACTCATGATCAAGGTAGCAATACCCTTACAATTACATCTAGAGATAGAGAAATAACATTTAGTACCACCAAAAAGATCAAGTTGAATCCATCACAACAACCAAAACATTTAGATGATGGGTATGACTAGGATGAAGAATTAATTGATCAAGATGAAGAACAACTTTGTGAGGTTGTGCTATAGTTATGGCCCATGGCTGAAATGGCCCCAAATGAATTATCTTTTTTTGTCGAATGTGTTTTGTGGCATGTTACATCACTACAACATGTCCTGGGTTTTACAACTAGTTAACAAAACAACTAATGTTGTTTTTTACTACAATTATAATTACATAGTTACATTAATGACTACCTAGTTGTAAAGGACATTATGGTGCCACTTGGCATTATGGTTTTGTGACTATAGTTGATACCACGACTTGATGGTTTTTACACAAATATCAAAAAAATTAAAAATACATTTGCAATATATTTTTAATTGTCCAAGATTGGGTAATAACAAAATTCTATTGATTCTTGCAATTATTGGTGAATAATAACAACTTATTTTCTAATGATTTTGACATGGCACGCCATGTGGCAACAAGGTTGACTAGTAGTTGCAACAATTCATGACTCATGACACTAACTTCAATGAATTTTCTTTATTAATTGGTCATGTGATTAATGACAATTTATAATCTCCTTTTTGGGATACATGCCATGTGGCAAAAGTTCAAGAGGTATGGTCATTAGATTTATATGCCAAATATTTTTATAGGTTTTATTATTACCCTGAACTAATGGATGCCAATGTGTGAATTTAAAGTCTACCCATCCATTTGATGAGTTGTCTTGGAATGCACCCATTTATTTGGATGGTTGTATTAATAATTTAAAAGATTTTTTTTTTCAAATTATTAATACAACCATCCAAATGTTGTCCATTGTGATTAATAACGACTTGGTCTTCCATGTGATGATGACATGCCATGCCATGCCATTTGGCAACAAAATGTCACAATATTTTCATGGCAATCCATGATTTTTCGTGACAACATAAATTCTTGTGTGTTTTGAATTTATGTCACCAATACTTGTCATGGCATGCCATAATTTTTTGTGTGCCATGAGGTTTTTGAAGTCATGAATTCACATGCATGTGTATGTGTATTAAATAATCTATTACTAACTTGTAATTATGATTACAATATTAATAATCGTTTTGAAAAAGGTGACACGTAACTCCTTGACTTTTTAATTACTTAACACATTAGCTTAGGTAATATACCTATTAAGTTAAGCTATGTATGTAAGCTATTTAATAAAAACTTATTTTGTAATATAGGCTACTCTATAAGTTACTTAACTAAACATAAGAAACTTATTACATCTAATATGTTTAAATATACTTAAAATAGGTTACCTTACTAATAGGTTAATCATGTAAGCTTGCATAGGTTCCTAACTTTAGGTTTTTTGCCAAGTCAACCTAGGTAGCCTCATTACAAGATATTTTATCAAATTTATAATCTTTTCAAATTTGTGTAACTAGATGTGATTATGATGCAATTAACTGCGACATAATTATCCTAGGTTTTTTAAAAAGCTTAGGTTAACCTAGGCTAAGTTAGTAAGTAGAATAGTTGACAAACTATTTCATCTTAAATTAACCTAGAGAGGTCTAAGTTAGGCTAGGTTGGTAGGTAGTAGGTAGGTTGATTTAGGTCAACCTAAGGTGGTCAAAGTTAATTAAAGGCTAAACATTTTGAGCTTTATAATTTTTTGTTAAATATAATCAATATAAAAAAATGTGGTACTACAATGGATGAAGACATGAACCCCAAAATGAAGGTGAAGGGTTCAAGTCCTCATTTTTGTAACTTATAATACCTAAATAATTTGGCTTAAATTAGGTAATTTAGTTTAGGCTTCTTGGGTTAGGAGTTTGACCTTTGTTTTTAATATAGGCCACCTAGCTTAAGTTAGGTAGCTTAGGTTATTTAATGTACGTAGCTAACCTAATTAGGTTAAATTATGTTAACTTTTTGGTAAGTTAGCTATGTTAGGTTGACTTTTGGGTACGCTAGCAACATGGGCTAAACTAGGTTGAGTTTTGATCATGTGCATGACTCATAATATGTTTATACATTTTTGACACATGTCATCCATCCATCAAAATGTCTTTTGTAACACTTAGTTGAATAAAACAATTAAGTTGAAATGGCATGCACTTAACACGTCATACCAAGGTTAATGATGATATGGAATTTCATTATCATAAAAAAAATTTAAAATCCTAGTTGTTAAAATCGTTATGGGTTTTGCAATTAAACATCCTTTGCAACGAAATGGGTGAAATGACATGGGTTTAACAATTCATTAGTCATTAGTTACATATGTCATTTTTGTCTAATATGTAGTTATAAAAGTTAGTTGCAAAATCCAAAATGTGTTGTTGTGTTTGTATCTTGAGGTTCAAACCCAAGTCATGGCTTGCATGGTTTCACCACCTAACATTAAAAAAAATGTTAAATACAATCCTTTTGTTAAATCTCAACACTACAAAAAAACATGATTTTTTAGAAGGTTCAATTTGATTAAAATGTCCACATTGATTAAATGGGATGGTTGCTTTGACTAAAGGCCTGGGGCATGAAAGGCATGAGTTATTTTTGAATGAAACATTTGACTAACGTGACTTTTTTGACCATGTGACAAACCAAACATCTTATTAAAAAAGGCCAAAGATGCATCAAGATGACCAAGGCTTACACAAATTGACCATGGCCATTGTGATTTACAATTAATCAAATTGGCCATTTGGATTTGATACTTAATCAAATCAACTATACTAATTTAATTATTTAACTTATAAGTTTATTTTGCATAAGGTACATAACAAACTTAAGTTCATAGCTAGTAGGCCCTAGGTTAGGCATATTACACATAGTATCTATTCATAAAGTTTAATAGGCTACTTACATGTTACCTTTAAGCATGTGTAAGTACTGAAATTTAGTACATTGATTAATTAATATTTAATAATTGATAGTTAATAGTCAATAATTTATGATTAATATTTTATATAATTAATTAGTCACAAAATAAATGTCAATTAACAACCATTAATTAATTTATCCATCAACTTGTTAATTGATTAATTATTATTATTGAATTATCAATTTTATCAATTTTTTGGGCTAATACTTGATAGTAATTTATAATAATTAATAGTAGTCAATATATAATTGTAAATAATTATTGATAATTATTTTTAATTATTTTTTAATAATAATAAATTGTTATATATTAATTGAAAATTATTATGTCATAGTAAACAATCATTAATCAATAATCAATAAATTATTATTAATATTTAATGTTTGATATTTCATATTTCATAGGAAATATTCAATAATCAGCCATTTACATTGAATACTTATTAATTAATAATAGTATATTAATAATTAATAATTCCTACGAAATAAAAAATTATTAATTATTGGTATTATTTATTTATTTATAATTTATAGTAATTCATCAATCTTTTTAAATTATTTGTATTAATTACTTATAAATAACCTATCCTACTAATTAGGTTAGTAGCCTAGCCACCTAGGCTTAGTTACTAGGTAGGTAGCCTAACCTAGGCCATTTAGGCTTTTTAGGTATGTAGCCTATTTTAGGCCACCTAGGCCTTCTCGGTAGGTACATAATTTAAGCTAGGCTACCTAAGCCTACTAAGTATGTAGTTAATTTAAGTTACGCCACCTAGGCTTATTGGGTAGGTAGCCTGAGCCTAAACTTATTTAATAAATTAGACTACCTATTTAGTATGGCTAAACTAGGTTTATTAATAGGTTAGTTAGTACCTACATAGTTTACTAAATAACATAAGCATAGATAACTTATTAGGTAGGTATAAACATAGACTTAATAAGTACCTATAAGGCTTAGTTAACTATAATTTACATGTTACCTAGGTACATGCATTTATTAATAGGTACCTCCTACCTACTTAAGCTACCCTACTTATAACCTACCTATTTATGTAAATACTGTAAAAAAATTCAAGTTCATTTAATACAATATGCATGTTGAAAAAAAAATTCATGGAAGTTTATTACAATATGTTGATCCAAAATCATGTTCATTACAAATATGTTGTCCATAAAAACCACCTTATGGGGTGGTGGTGTAATGGTTAAAGACTTGATTCCTTAATGTGAAGGTGAGGAGTTCAAGTCCCCACACTTATAACCTAGGTTACCTCGGCTACTTAGGTGACGTAATTAGGTAGTATAGCTTTCAAAAGCTATTAGACCATCTAGCCTAGGCTACTTGGTCTAACTTAAGGGGTTTGGCCTAGCTTAAATGGCTTGGTCTAGCCTAGGTGGTTAAGTTAGGTGGCCTAACCTATGTTTATGACATACGGTTGGTAGGTAAATAAATAAATAAATTGTTGGCATTAACTATTAGGTTTATTAATTAGGTAGGTAGGGTAATTAATTAATTAATATTTTTAATATTAATTTTAAATAATATAATTTATTAAAATAAATTTGTTGTTGCCCAAATCATATTATTATCATGGTGGTTTAATCCAAAAACCTAGTAAAAAATCCCAGTAAAAAAACCAACCAAGATGACCTAGTTAAAATAGTCGAGTCCAAATTAACTTGTCCAAAATGACACTTTGGTCAAGTTGGACATGAGGGCAAAAATCATATGGGGTATTATGATTTCTTGTAGTGTTAGTTGATGATGAAGTTTTCAAGTGAGGTAGATCATGTTTGTTGAGATCAAGGGTGGATCATTAGGTGCATGAACCCATTGTGTGATCTTATGGTTGGATGGAGAGCTTTATTTCATTGTTTAATTACTCTTTTGGCAATTGTTTTAATCATTATTATGTTTTAAATTGTTTATCCAATTAAAGACCTTGTTATCCCACTTTTGTACCATATTTAATTGATTTGCTTCATTCTAAAGTCTTTTATTATTTCCTTTTTTGGATTATGCATGATCCATATCTAGCATTCACCATTCAAATTTTTCCATTCTTGAAACACAAATATTTCTTTCTAGAATTAACGTTCAATGCACATGCCATGTGCTTCCAAAAGGTTCTTTGCATTTGAATGTGTAGACTTTTATTTTGTGTTTCAAATTTTGCTAAACACAAAACTATTAATCCATAATCATGTTTTGATTCATGTTAAAATCAAAGAACGATGGTTTTTATTATTTCTTTATTTCATTAACCTCTGTTGACTATTCAATGCACTTTCAATGCTAGTAATTCTTGTGTTATATTTTACATAATGAATTTATTGTTAAGAGCAATAAACTTCTACATTCTAAACTTTTATTGTTCCATTCTAATTTTGAGTGGGAGCACATTGAAGATCATTCACATATGTGGTCCGTGGAGATGTTCGTTTTGTTCACATTTGAATGCATAAAAGAATGGATTATTCCTTATTCCTTGTTTTTTCCTTTTTTGTTTTACTCATGAATTAGACCCTTACACTTTTGTTCATCAAACTCAATCTTCCATTTATCCCATCCATAATAAACTTTAAACCCAAATTCGGCATTTTTACTTTTTTCAGTAGCAATCATAGAACTTGCTAATGCATACAATCAATATACGAAATGTTTCCAACTTTAAATGTCCATAGTTCAATGAAAGCTTCATCAATTGAAAATTTTGTTTTGATCTTCCAAGTCTAGGTTAGTCATAATTTGTTCATTAATTTTCTTATCAACTCTATTATCAGCTTGGTTTTTTGGTTTCAATTTCTATGAATTCTAAAGGTGTTGTTAGACTTTGTTGCGAATGTACCACATAGAACCAATCTCCAAAGGTGTTGTGTTCATGTCATTGGAACCTACTTTTAACATTTTTGTAGCCTATGGCATGGTTGGTTCTTTCTCATTGGTGTCCGTCATTTCATCTTTTGCGCATTCTTTGCCCATAGGTGTGGTTTCATCTTTGTCATCTATTTCTACCATCCTTTCTTACATGTTTGTTAGGGATATTAGTTCCTCCTCATTGTCCACTATATTATTTTCTAGTATTAGTTGATCCTTCTTCCGGTTATAAACAAGTGCAAGTATTTTGTATGCATCATCTTCTTTGTTGGATTCATTCCTTTGCCAAATTTTTAGTAAAATTGAATCATTTATTTTTTTCAATGCATGGAATTCGAGTAAGTAATCATACTAGTGGTGAAACTGTGTTTTGAAATTTTTGTTCATTGGGTGTGCTGGTCATGGATTGTTTTTAGGTGGTTGTCACAAGCTATTTAAAAACTTTGGTATAAACATTTTGATCATATATCTTATAATCATGCAAGTGATTAGAATATGCCCAATGTCTTACCTCTGTTTGGTACTTTTAATTTCCATTTTGGAGCTCTTTTTTATTTTTAAAAAGATACAAATCCAAGTTTGGTGGTGTTCGACAAGAATATTGTGGATATGGATATGGTGATAGGTTGCAAATGAACGCATTCTAATCTAGGTTTCTTTGACTGTTTGTTAAAAAACTTGACATAAGAAACTGCATTGTGTATCAAAAATAATCCAGAGTTGCAAACACATGTGTTTAATGACATATTTGTAGGTGTCTATTTATTTTGTGTATTTATTACTATCACAATACATATTTGATGTGTATTGGACCACTTGCATGGGACTAATTACCTTATAACATTTACATATGGTAGAATGGCTCCTCAAGTCATAATAATTAGATTTGTTTCAACAATTGCAACATTTGTTTGCAAATCTTCTCATTATTCCCATCAGAAATCAAACATGGACCCTTTTGAAAGAATGAATTGTGCCATTGAACACCACATGGCCTGACCATGAAATTCATAAAATGTGATTATATTATATATAACATTGTAGTGTTGAGTCCTTTATCATTTTAATTGATTATATTTAATTAAACATGGCCAATTTTAAATCCCAAAATCTTGCAAAAATCGCCTTGTGATAACATTTTATGGACAATGTAGTGTGCTTTCACCTTAGCATACCCAATTTTTTTTGAAAATTGTTATCAAAATCTAATTTGAATGTATATTTTGTTCCAGATGTTTTTACTACTTGTTGTATTCTATAAAATATGTTTAAGCCAAAAACAATTGCTTCCATTCTATGATTGATGAGAATGATTGAAGAACAAGATGTGCAAGAGAGTTTGGACATGGTGGACAAATTTAATGTTGATATAGAAGAAAATGGAGTCCAAAGGATTGAGGGGCAAGAAAGATTCGGTGATGCAATGCAAAGGGAGTTATGCATATTCCTTTGATGACAAAGAAATCCAATGTCATGATTTGCAAATAGTTTAATCATTAACCTTTTCCTACATCAATTATTTGATTGTAAAATGTTGATCAAATTCAAATGTTGTCATGAATGTGTTGTCTTTGACTTTTCATTTCCAGGAAGAATCACCAAGTTGTTAATTATAATTGGATCTAATTCTTCATGTTGTCTTGTTGTCTCAACAAACTTCACATTGTAGATTTCCCACTATCAATTATTATCTTGGCAAAATTCCCGTTGATAGTTATTATTTTGATAAAATTATTCATATCCTATCATAGAGCCAAATGGATTTGTCTTTTCCCATCTTTTTAAGAAATCTATTGGGTCCTTTGGTTTCTAAAGTAATTCTTTAATTCCTCCCCACTAAGTTCATTTTACATCTTGCAGCCTATCATTCTCGACCTTCTTTGCATTATTTGTCATGAGCTTAAGGTTAATAAATCCTCCTTTTCACGCTCATCTTTCTTCTCATTTATAAATTGTTTTATGGAAAATTAAAAACTCAAAAGGTTCCTCATGTATGTCATAGAAAGGTTGATACTCTGAGTTGCCTCTTTATTTCATGACATAATTTTCATAGAGGCATGGTTGGATCCATAACATGTCACATAACATCCATTTTTCCACCAATGCGTTGATGTTGAGTTTGTTGAATTCCTTACTATCTTGGACAATTATTTGATGATGAGTAGCTACTATTTGTTCAAGTGGTAACAATGTTGGCAAACATGCCAACACTGATAACCAATGTCGATATTTTGTTAATTCAGATGAATTGATCATCAACGTATGATGTTGTATACACCATATTAAGGTGCCTCCATCTAATTTTTTCAAGATCAACTCTTGGAGATCAATAGGTAGTCCTTTGAATCTATTAGCCAACTCATCCCATCCTTCCTTCTTTAATGCATTCCTTGGTTTGTATAGGTAGTTGGTAATTGTCCATTCGTATTGGTTATTTGCTCTCAATAGTTCTTCTATTATCTCTTTTATAATGGTTTGTTTTAACCATTTATTCTCTCTAAGGACCAAAGACATTTTTTACCTCTCCTCAAGTCTGCACTCATTTTGATCATTGTATAGTTCAATTGTTAATAATAGCTTAACAACTTTTTGTTCTTATAAGGTGAATAAGTTGGGATACACTACTACATACTTTACTCCCAATACACTCATATTCTTGAACCTAACTTTTAATTTGACCATTTTATACTCCCCTAATTGTTGTGTGAATCCACAAGGGTTTACCATTACAATAATGGAGAGCCTATAAAATCCCAAGTTTATTTCATTTAGTTCAACCGTTATTTGTTCAAAATGGTTTTCAGTCATCTTTTTATAGTAAAATTAGTGAAGCCTTTCTTCCTTAGTCATGAGTGGGGGTCAATATATTGTTTTCCTTCTTGGAATACAACAAGCTATTTATCCCTATTTACCTATTTATTTACCTACCTACCTATCTATCTACCTACTTATTGACTTAATATCTACTTACCTACCTACCTAGCACCTACATACTTATCTATTTACCTACTTGCATACCTAATATTTACTTACATACCTACCTAACATTTACATACCTATCTATCTACCTACTTGTTTACCTATTATCTACTTACCTACCTACCTACCTATTATTTACCTAATACCTATTTATAATTTACATAAATAGGTTATGTACATTGAAAAACCTAAATAGGTAGGCATGTGTACCTACCTATCTACCTAGTTAGGTATTTACTTACTTACTTATGAAAAGAATTGAAGTTCAAATGTTATTATACACATTGATAAAAAAAATCATGGAAGTTTAAAGAAACATGTTAAATGCATTTGATATTTTATTGTTTTACATAGTGGTGGGATGGTTTGATGGCCAAGACATTGGTGTGGAGCTAAGGAGACCAAGGTTCAATCCCCTCTACCAACATATATTATGTGGAATATGCACATGTGCAAATGTATAATACATAAGTTGGTTGTGGATAGGTAGGTAAAAGGCCATGGTGAGTAGGTAAGTCATGGATGGGTGGGTAGGTAATACTTACTATTTATTTATTTATTAAATTTTTATATTTAAAGATTGAGATTTTTTTAATTATTTTTTTGGCTACCCAAAATTTTGTCTGATTTGACTAGTCAAAAAGACCATTTCATGGTTAATAAAAAAAATCACTACTTAAGTTGGATGTCTTCAAATTTTCTTGTTTAGTAGGATTAAATGACCAAATTGACCAAATGTCAAAATGATTAGTTTTTCGTCTAGTTTTCTAGTTAAATAAACCATGATTTTTTGAAATAACCATGATGATCAAATCAAACAAAAAAAAACCCTATTGGCAAGATGGGTACATAATGTTATTGGAAGTGATAGACATGGAATTCAAAACCATATCAATTGATGACTTTATTTTTGTGACAATTTAAGCAATTTAACTAATGAATTTTATTAAAGTACTTCAACAACCATGTTTACCATGCTCATACTAAACACATAGAAATGCACAACCATTTTATTTGATAAAATATGTTATTTAACAAGGTGTGTTCAATTTTTTTTTTCATAGAAACAATTTGTTAATATCTTAACCAAGCTATTAGGAAATGTTAAGTTTGAGTGTTTCAAAGATAAAATTGGAGTACTCAATTTAGCCAAGGTAAGCATGCTTTGATTTACAAAAAGAAAAACACTTACATTATAAAAGGCTTGAAAAGCCTTTTTAATTTCAATTTCATACATTAGACTATATTAATAATTTTCATCCTTATCTATTTCCCTTTTCATTTTTTGATATTGCCTTGGGCTTTTTGTAGAAGCTTCTTGTGGCACGTTAGGTCTACAATAAGTTGAATTGTTAATGAAAAATGTCTACAACTTGTTGCTTGAAATGATCTCAAGTATTTAGGTTTGTGTATCTTTATAAACTCTAAAGCTTGTGTTAAAACAATAGATGTTTTTAATTCCAACAAGCGAAGGTGACAAAGTTGCAGTAGAAAACAAAAAAACCAACAAACATTATACTATCCTAAAAATGATTAAGCAACAATGACCATACAATGGACAATGGGTCCACATGAAAATCATCGCCTTTCAATTTTAATCTAGAATTAATAAGACCTTCTATGTAAACTAATTATTTGTTATTTAAGGAATTAAGTGAAGAACATGCATCAACACCTTCCTTCAAACTTGATTCTTCCTTAACTATTGCATGGATTTCATTCCTTTGGAACAAAAGGGGTCCATAAAGATCAAGTAAAAGGAGTAAGATTATTGAGGTCTACTGATCCAACAAGTTTCTTTCACTTTTTAAAATGAGTGATCTTTAGGGGCTTTGTAAATAAATTAACTTGCTAAATGGTAGTTGGCATATAAATGACTTCTAGATTTCCAACTTGCACTTGTTTTCTAATTTAATGGTGATGAATTTAAATGTGTTTTTTCTTGCATGAAACACATGATTTCCTACCAACTTGATTGCATTTTGATTGTCACATATTGTGGTCATTAGCTAGCCATAAAGTAGATGAGTTTTGAAAGTAAAGTTTTGAACCAAACCACTTCCTTCATTGTGTTTGTTTAAGAGTAGTATTTTGCTTCAATGTTAAACAATGAGATAATGGTAAATTTGTTGTTGCTAAACCAAAGAATTGGTAAAATCCCAAGTTTCACAAGGATGCTAGTGGTGGAGAGTTTGTTATTTAAGCCCCAAGCCTAATTAACATCATTGTGGGTAGTCAAAACCATATAATTATTTTGTGGGTAGAAAATTTGTAGTCCAATGTTCCTTTATGTACTTAAAAATTTATTGATTGGCTTTGAGATGTGTTTGTTGTGGATTCTTTAGAAACCTACTCACAATGTTCACAACAAAAACAATGTCATAACGAATGTGTGTTAGGAAGCCTAGGCTCCTAACCATTTGTTGATCCAACATTATGTCAACTGTTTTTGTGCCAATTTTGGTTGTTAGTTGAGTACTTTCCACAATGGGAGTTTGAAATCAATGGCAAGTATTCATTTCAAATCTTTCTAAAATCTTGATGGTGTAATTTTGTTGGAATAACATTTTTTTTTTGACATGGATGAACTGGAGTCCAATGTAGGTGTTCAAAACATTAAGTTGGGACATTTCAAATCTACATGTGAGGGCATTCTCCAAAAACTTCAAAGTTTTTTATGAATAAAAATCATCAACGTAGATGATAAGAAACATGTAACATTTGTTTGCAAGAGGAAATCTTGTTTTTTTTCACTACCCAAATTCACTAGGTTTTTAATGAAATAGGGCAAAATTGACAAAATGCAACTTGTATGGTTTTGGTAAAAAATGACTAGTTGATTAGGACATTTTTTAGTCATTTTGGATAGTAGCATGTTGCACTAGATAATTTTTAATTTAAAAATTATGACATGGATATATGAGGTCCCAAATTAATATGATGTGGAATAACATGCCATGTCATCATATAAAAAAATTCTCGTTTAAATTTTTTTTTTTTTGAGGTTATGGATTACATTTTTGTCATGACATGCCATGAACAAAATTTAAAAGTTTTTTTTTTTCTTGATTTTGTTGACAACAATGTTATGACACCATTTGAGCATGATGACATGTTCATGTATTCACCATGATGTATATGTTTTTAAATTGCATTTGTATAAGATATATTAAGGCATGCATTGATAAAGGATTGAACCCAAGACCTCATGGAAACACACTAACGCTTTAACCACTAAACCATTTCATCATGTTGTTAAGAAAGATGGAAAAAGTTCAACTTTATCATGTTTGGCATGAAATTATTTAGGAAATTCAAACTTTAACATACATTTTCTTTTGCAAAATTTATTCAAATGCTATAAATAAAAAGATGATCTTGAAGCTTATTCAATAATGTATTCAAAAAAATTATTATAAAATTTTAAAAATCTACATTTAAAAAAAAACCTAAAATAACATTTCATGAATAAATCAACAAATATTTTTTTGTTTAAATTAACCTAAAATCTTTGTAAATTCAATGTGAATTCAACAATGCATTTATTAAATCTTTTATAAATTTTTTTCATCACATAAAATATGTTCATCTTTTGAAGAACTGCAAGTTCTAATTTTCCTCAATATGATTAGGTATAAATTTATTTATTTATTTTTACAATATTGTCAAAATGGTAAATTTCTATAAGAAGATTGCCACATTTGGTTATAAACAAGTTGTGTAGTTGGAAACTTGTTTGAATCTTTCAGTGTTATGGTTATTTATGATATTTTATTATAAAAATGAAAAACATATATTTAAAATCTGGCCCAAAATACTTTTCTTTCAAAGAAATCATTTTTTGATGTTGTTGCCCCCGTTAATTGACAAAAATTGGTCATAAAAAAAATTAAATAATAAATATAACGATTTAATTATCAAGACCATAGTTTAAAAAGATTAATCACACACTAATACCAATGAGTAATTACACAACTTTAAAAAAAATCAGAATTAAAAAAAATGATGTAAGAATATGTTTTACATTTTTTTCCTTTGTAAAAGGAAACACAATTTAATTTGGTGAAATTTTGGGTTTAAATAACTAGATTAACCCTCCTTCCTTCCAACCAACATGTTTTTTTAGTTTTGAATTTCCTTAACTTGGTAATTTTTGTTGGGAAAAAAATGGAAAAATAGTGTAAATTCAAGGAAAAATATAAACAAAAAACTTGCCAAAAAATTGGATAAAAAATTGGATATTTTTTTTTGTTACTCCCAATGAATATTTATTTTTAAGTAATTAATAATTCCAACTTGAAACACATAACAATTCCAACATCAAATTTATATGAAAAAATTTAAGTTTAATATTTGAGATCATTATAAACATTATCCAATTTTTTTGAGAATTTTAAATTTTTTTGCTTGTGTTTAGGATAACCAAATAATACCATCAAGATTTTAGCTTATTGCGCATTATAATACTTGTTATACATCACCTTTTTTGATGAAAAGTGGCTCACCTTTAACGTGCTTTCACCTAAGCACAATGGTCCATTTGATCACAGTTATGACAAAAATCATCTTGCATGGTCAATTGCCCCATGATGAATATAATATTTGAAGTAGGAGTGCGTGAATATGAAGAATGTACATGAAAGTAATTGGTCCTTTGAGTTTGAGATAATCTTTCTACAAATGATGATCTTTTTCAAAATCATCGAGTTCGAAAAATAAATGTTTGGTTAATATTTCTTCCAAAGGTTGTTTACTTTCGTTGTTTTCATGCACAACTTCAATAATTGGTCAAATAAAGGGATATGTTTTCTTCCAATGACAAATTACTTGAAATTTTTGTAACTTGTAGGGAGCACATGAAGGTTAATACCCACCAAAGTTTTGTCTTTGACCTCTTCTCCTATGTTGTTCAATATCATTATGACATTTTTGACACTATCAATAAAGTCTTCCATGGAATTTCCTTCCTCCATTTTCATTGTGTATAGTCTATTGTGCAAGAATATGGTTTTTGCTTCATTTTTTATGTCAAGCATTTTTCAAAGAATTTTCCATACTTCAAATGGTTTTTGGCTCGCATATACTTCAACAAGTTATTTTTCATAGCTAATGTTAAGATCATCAAAAAGGTTTTCTTTTTACCTTTAGAAAGTCTAATTGCAAGGACTAGTTTTGTAACTACATCCCATAAGTTTTCTTTCTTCAAAATCACAACATGCTTGATTTCCCAAACATAGTAGTTTGAAGAACCCTCAAGCTTTCTTGCTTGTCCCAACATAAAACTTCTTGATTTAAACATGATTGAATATCTACTTGAATAAAGTAACAAAGCTAAAATACAAGACTCATAAATTAAGTAATATTTAGAATTATGAAATGCATGGACATACGTAACAAATTTCATTACAACCAACAAGATCTACTCCTTCAACAATGACACTTTAGTACCATGTTGAAACTTTAGACCTTTTTAATTCCAAAAATAAAGATGACAAAATTATAGCAGAAAACAAAAAATCAACAAATGTAAATATTATCCTAAAAATGATTAAACGATGGTGACCAAATGGTGGATGGTCGATCCATGTCAAGTAATTAACAAATGCATGAACAATGAGTCCATGTAAATCAATTTTAATCTAGAACTAACATAACTTTTAAAAGTAGACTAGCTAGTTACTATTTAAAGAATTAAGAGAAAAACATGCTTGTTGTTTGACTATTGTTTTTATCAAGTCTTGCCAAGTTCTATTTATTTTATGTAACCTTCATAACAAAGGAAATTGAGGTTGGTAAGGCCACAAGTGATTCGTTACTACATGGTCCAAGAGTGCTAGCAATATGGTCACATGAGCATGACTTGCAAGAAGAGGAGGACCACACACCGCAAAACTTGAAATTGGAGCCTTGTTGTGATGAATCAATGCTAGGTCATGTTCAAAGTCAAACTCTCAAAAAGCATTGACTTAAACCTCAAAACTTAAGCTCGCTAGAAGAAGAAAATGTGGGTTTGGAATTGCTAGTTGCCAAAATGACTAAAGGAGTTCATTGTCAAACAACAATCCTATTCATTTTGTAAGTTTTCAAAACAAAAGACAAATTGCCCAAACACACATAACACTCCCATTGTGTGTTAGAGTGTTAGTTCAAAAAATATTTCAAAATGAATTTTCTTGGAAAGGATTGCAGGATCATGAATCACTCATTAATGAAATTCACTCATCAACACGACTATTGATTTCTAAAGTCAATAAGAAATCCTCAAGCACATTAGTTAGCATAGTTGAAGCTACTATTATCAAATAAATTGACTGCAACAAGATGAGGGAATTGTTGGGCGAGGCATGCAAAAATCCTCAAGCACATTAGTTAGCATAGTTGAAGCTACTTTTATCAAATAATTTGAATGCAACAAGAATTGTCGGGAGAGACATGCAAAGTGCAATAGAAGGTGTTGAAGTTTTACCCTCTACAATTGTAGTCATTAAAGCACCTTTCAATGATCTTGGCTCGCCATGTTATGTATGTTAATATTGTAAATAATTTTTTGACCTTATCTTTAGAATGTAGAAACTGCTATAAATACTTGCCGCTTTGGGCTGTATAGCATCTGATTGGAAAACACATATGTAGTGTTTATTTTTGTTAATAGAAGGTTAATTTCTTTAAAAATAGGGAAAAGTTTCCAAAAAATAAAAAATGTTTTCCTTCACAAAACAGGGGAACTTTTCAATAACAAAATGTTCATCCCATTTGTGGAGGAACAAGTACACCCAATAACAGGGCCTTCATTAACATTAGAAAATAATGGCCAGGTCTTTTCCACATTTTCTCTCTAACAACTTCTCTCAAATTCTCCAATGTTTCTCCTCTCAGATTCTTATATTTGTGGAAGCTACTTTCAGTGGATTATAAAGACCCAACCCATCTGGTGTCATTGTGTCCATAGACTTAGTATAACGTAGTGGTAGTATTTGAAGCTTTCCTGGTTTTTAAGGCCCCATGGATGAGGGCAGGGAGCCTGAGGTTGCAAGGGGCCGAAAAACCATGAATGCATGAAGAAGCTGCCCTTATGTTGTGTAAAGATCATCGGATGTAATCAAAATGTCAATTTAAAAAAAAAATAGGAGGACACCTTATGTCATGAAAGATTTTTTACACAATGGAAGTTGTCTTGAGAAATATTATGCTTGTTGACAAGGTTCCTTGATATCAATGGTATATTTTGACAAGCTTACTTACTTTTTTGGTGACAACTTAGTTTTCGTTTTGCATTTCAGTGTGGTAGGCAATTTTGACACATGCATTTCACATCACACGTTGACAAAATTCTCATCTTTCAAACAAAAATGTGAACACCAAAGCATTACTGTTTTTTCTGGGCGATTTTTTTCATTTTTTCATGTGAAATTCGCCAGATTTCAAAAACAAATTTCAAATCATCAGACTCTTACAACATGTTCAAGCAGGTAAACAAAACATAGAAGGATTCTTAATTTTTTGAAAAACTTTCATGTCTGCTCTATAGCCAAATTTGGGTAAATCTTCCTATTCATGATAGCCAATTTCACCATGTCATAAAATTGAATGCTTTTGATATGCTTTGCAATGCTTAAAATTGAAAGCATTCCATATTCTTTTTCCATGTGACAGACTTTTTTTGCCATTGAATTCCATCGAATTTCTTTTGCCATGCAATTATCTTTTTGGCTTTTTCTTTTGGCTTTCAAATTGCTTGTCACAGGTGCAAAAAGGAAGCTTTGCTCTAAATACACTAGAACATATCAAGCAGATCTTCATGAAAGCAAACAACTTCATTCAAACATTCTGAAATCTAGGTCAAGAGCTGGCCTCTTTTTCACATCAGCACTGTTTTGGTTGGGGAAGTTGAAGCCACCTGTTTGATATCCTTGGCAGCCTGAAGTATCTTGCCCAGAAGTTGAACCTAAGTACCTTGCTCGGAAGTGGTATTGTTTCCTGCACCTGTCATGGAATTTAGTGGAAGATGTAGTCCTGAATCAAGGCCTGAAACTGGCATAGCCTAATGGATTCTCAAGACAGATTATTGAAAGACACAAATGTTTCACAAAAATTAGGTTTTAAAGCTTTGGCTAGGTCCAAGAATGACAAATTTTGTGTGAGCTTTTGAGAGAAACAATGGTCCTTAGTATTAAATTTTTAGAGCCCCAATTCATTGGCACACATATTTAGATTGGGTTGATTTTCATATATGATTGACAAATTGTGTGTGTGTGTTTTTTTTTTGCATATTCTACAAAGAGCTTTCAATCTCTATAAAGAAATTGGATTAAATGAGAGATTCTCGGTCAACAAATTTTCATAACCAATTTAGGATGAAGAGTGGCTTTGGATTCTGTGCACTGTTTAAATTCCCTCCATAGAGAAATGAACATGGTTTAATTTGCTGAAGGAACTGATAGCTTTCAAATTTGATAATTGGAATAAAAAGTAGGCAATTCATCAGCTTTCACCCAAAGGATTTGAGTATAAAACATTGTTCTGAAGGAGCTCATATTTATGAATCTGAAGAGGAAGACAGGCAATGGGAATGTCAAATTAGGCATTATTATTATTGCTCACAACCGGAGTACATTATTATGAATGGAGCCCATTAGGGATGCCCATGTACCCATGTCTTCTACCTTCTACTTGATGCCTCACTCCTTCCATTGCATTCTGCATGTGGTTTCTTATGGACCAAAATGTGTAATGTGGTTTGTATGGCTTTTATATGTGATTAGAGATTTGCCTGCCAACTCTGAGTGCATGCTGAAATTTATTTAGATGAACCCAAAAAAAGTACAGACTTATTAAATAAAACATTACCCTGTGTAAATTGACTCAGTAGGAATCAGGATGTCATAAACGAAGAATGGTGGACTAAGGTTTTTGCAGAATTGACATAGCTGGGTTATCGATGGTGTTATGAAGATTAGTCTAGGGGACACCTTTGTTCTGCTTCATTGCAAATGAATGAAAGTTGGAGAGTGATCTATGGATTGCAGGCAGTGTTGCAAAAGCTCTCAATAGCTGTATGGTTACGAGCTCATGGAAAATTTGTGAGGCCGGAATTGACTGTGAAACAACGGCAAGAATTGAAAGAGTGCTTTGAACTCATTGATGCTGATGGCTCTGGTGGGTACTTCCGAATAATTGAACAATTTATTTATTTATTTATTTTCTGATATCTCTACACAAGCTTATAATGCTCATCATTTTGTTTATGTAGGTAGTATGTACCTCATTTGCAATTAAATACAGGAAACATGAAGCACAAAGAGAACACAAAAGCTTTCTCTTTTCCCATGAAGAAGACAGAGGAAAAAAAATGTTCAATTGCTTACACCTCTTTACTCATGTCTTCTTCCTTGAGTTGCTTGCAGGGGCAATAGATGCATCTGAGATGTTGACAGCCTTCAATGTGCTGGGCATGCATGTGAAGAAGTCAGAGGTGGAAGCAATGTTGGCTGAAGTGGATGCTGATGGTTCAGGTGAAGTAAGTAGTAGCATCTGTTAGGCCCCAACTCATCCTCTTCTTTGTTATTGTGTTTTTCATGTGTGTAAATATTCTGTGAGAGAAAAAAGGAAAACAAATTGACAAATGTTCATGCAAATGGGGCTTGATGTGTGCAGGTAGAATACCCTGAATTTGTGCAAATTATGACAACAAAATTGGACAAGCAGAATGAAGATGCTTATGCTCCTAAAGATGATAGTATGCACAAAACTATGATCCTTGATAAAAGTTGTCAACACAAATCATGAATTTAAAAATATTTGGACATGTATCGTTCAGTGTTTTTGTTTTGTGGCAATTTTTTGCAACTTGGTATTTTCAGAAAGTGGTGAAAAAATATGAAAATATTGTGAATTTTTGGGGATTTTTCTTGCCATTTTTTGAAATAAAAATAATTAAATTAGCCACATCTAGATCTAGGCACTTTCAGGTCACCAATTGTAGCAGCACTTTTGTAAAAATGCTACAATTCACCTACCATGGTCACCATTTAATGCTAATTAGTGTTGGGGATCCTTGCCAGCGAACCTACTTGAGGAACTTGAAAAAAAGCCATTGGTACTATGGGAATTTTGGGCAATTTTTTTTCACTTTTTGGCAATTTTATAAAAAAATAGGGAATTTTTGACTGAATATTCTTTTAAAGATATTTTTTGCTTAATGACAAAACTTTATCACAAAAAATCACTAATTAGATCTGGCTTATTATAGAAGAATAGGGAAAAAAATTATATTCAAAATGTTGTGTCTTCATACCTTAGATAGCCTAATATGCATGTTAACATTCAAATGAATCAAACCAAAAACAAATGCCTCTCAAATTTTCTAGGAAAAAATCTCAAAAGAAGATAATGAAATTCATTTAATAGGTAGATAATATCTTGATGCATCTTTTTTTAATATTAAATTTCAATTCTATGTGTGCAACAAGCTTGATGGATTAGACTACAATTGAGCAAGTCAATTGTTATTTCATGTAGGGAAGCCAACAAAGCAACAACCTCTTCCATTTCCACTTCTAGCTCGAGCTTATCGAAGGAAAAAGGTTAGTTTGGTTTTAGAATCTTCAATTGACACTTTCCCATTTCCACTAGTAGGAAAGAGTTTACAAGAGGAAAATGGTTTAACTTGGGTTCAACCTGAAAAATGCAATTAATTAGATTTTCTTGCATGATTTTCCTGCAGTAGTGAAGACTAAATTTTAGCTCTTGCACAACACTACACTAGTTCATTTCTGATTCCGCAGCTTGCTTTTCTTTGAAGGAAAAATAATGAATGAAAAACTCAGAAATATAATCCATGGGAATAGCTCCAACTAGAAACTTTCCTGCATGGCAGAGATTTTTTTAAAATTTATTTTTCACTAGTAGTCCTTTTTTCCTGCAGAGGGGTCCAGACAATTAATATTTTCTTGCAGCCCTAAAAATAATTAATATTGTGAGGGCTTTAATGTGTTACTAGGGTATATTTTGGGGAGTAGGCAAAAATCCATTTTTGTTTTACAACCATGTCAACAAATAAGTGCTGGTTTCACTCTGGCCCTAACAATCCACATCATTCAAGTTATGTGAAAAGTCCCTGGAACTGGGGATGAGTATCCAAGTTTTGCAGAAATTGGGGATGAGATCAAAAGTGTAGATGAAAAAGTATGTACAAAAGAAATTAGGGGAACTGATGATCATGCACATCCTGCTGCCTGCTTCTTATATACCCTTTACAGAATCCAGTCATGTGAGAGAATCAGGTTCTTCAGCTCCTTTTTAACTGGTGCTCAATTTCATTACTTGATGCCCAATTTCGCCTGCTTTCTGATTTCACTCCATTGTGGATGAAACAGGAATTTGAAGGCCAAACTAGGGCCCAAAGACAAGGTGGTTTTCGGGATTAATTTATTGTCTGAGATGAAACTAAGGATGTTGGAATATCTTTAAACAGAATCTAGTGGGGCACAGGGTACTAGAATTTGATACACCCTTTGCTCACAGATCTGATATCTTGAGATATTATTGGGCATGAAACAGGAAACTAAGGCCCAAATTGATGTCCAAACTGGTGTCCAACAGGGTATAATTTACAGCTAACTTTATTGTGCTGTCAGTAAGTGTCAGCTTGGAAACTATTGGTCATGGGCCACAGCAATTTTTAGTATATATATATAAATATATTTCAATTTTGTGATGTTGCTCAAGTGGCAATCATCCATATGAATATTTAGCCAAATTTGGCAATATTCAAAATATGAAAATAAAAAAAATCTTAAGCACCCTTTCATGTTGTAGGCAGTTGTAGTGATTTTTGGCAAATTTTTATTTTTCCCTTTTTGGTGATTTTTTCTTTGGAAAGGGTATTTGTCATAGAAATCATTTTCAATTTTTTTTTCACAAAATGGTGAGATTCGATACAAAGAAAAATTCTCTGCGTGACAGGGCTGTAATTTAATTTTGGATGAAAATAGAGGTGTTCACTAAGGGGAAGGGCATTGGGCATGGTTTGAAATACAGCTTATGGAGGCAGTTATGGGAGGGGACAAGGCAACACAAGAACGATTGCAGGCTCGGGCAGATGCTGCTGAAAATGAGAGGCAAGCAATGATGGATGAAGCCATCAATCGAACAAAGGTTAGCACCTCTATCCTGTTCAAGAAATGCCTGGGGCTATCTCAATGCAAGTTCACAAGCAAAAAAATTCTTATTATGGTTGGAATAGGTGCCTTTGTACACAATAACACACACATGCATGAATCTTCATGCATTCATCTTTTGTTAGCACCCAACTCTACTCGAGTCTGGAATCAAAGACCATTGTTGAAAACAATGACAGTAAACTTGTCATCCACCCATCATTGATCCACCATTTTAAAAGTTTGTACATAATTTCATTCACCCATTATTCATCCATCATTTTTGACATTTGTGCACAATTTCATCCACCCATCAATCATCCACCATTTTGGCATTTGTGAGTAGTTTTTTTTGCTTTGGCCAAACCACTAGTTTAAGTATGAGCTTTGATCTCATTATGCCAAGATCAGGATGGGCACATTGAAATACATGAATTTACTGTGTTGTTTATAGGCCATCAAGAGCATCAAACAGAAAGCTCTCACTAGTATTGCAAGCCAGGTAAGATCCCTTTTTGCCATCTTTCCAGCATATAATTCAGAATCCAAATTTTATGGTGAACTTTTTGTGCACATGCACAACTCGGAGCCTTTGCCTTCCATACATAATTGTGATAACATAATATATTTTCATCCAAAAATTTGTATCAGATGTGAGTGAAATTCACTTTGGAAAGATTTGAGTGTGAATTGCAGAGGATAAGACGAGGTGCCAAGCTGAAGCGACAAGACTTCAAGAAGTTGCATGTCACTGGTGCCGCCTCTTAAACCTACATGATCAAAACTGCTCAGCATAAATTTAAATTCTTCAGACTTCCAACAGCAAAGAGTCGGGCATGTCAAAAAGTCTTATCATTACTGTAGTAGTACCTTTGCAGCTTTGGCACAAATTAGATTATTCTAAGAAATTGCTGAAAACTTCAAACAATATTTTTCTCAAAACAAAATTTTTTTGGTGAAGGAAAATGAACAATATTTTAAAATATTCTGAAATATTCTATTTTTTCCAATTTTTTACAAGAGTAAACAATTATTCAGCAAATGTGCTGAAGTTGCCCCTATACTGTATTTCTTGCTACGGGGTTGCGGCTAAGCCCTTTTTAGATGGAAAGTATTCTGTAATATGGTTATATATGGCATGTATACCAGTGTTGTTTGGCCAGGTATTTGTTTTTGTTAAATAATTGTTGATGTTTTATATTTCAGAATCAGAGAATCACCAGTTTTGGGTATTTTCACAAAGTAGAGTCAAAGAACTACTGGTTGCAGTTATTTTGAAAACCTAAAAAAATCATCCGGTTTCATGAAGGAACCACGGTTTTCTGAGTGGTTAATTGGCTTTTCTTTTTTTTAAAATTGAGAATTGTGGCTATATAACAGAACTGGGTAGTTGATTTTCTGGAACCATGGTTATGAACCTTAAGAACCGTCCTGATAACCCTGGGGGCCTGGATGTCTGTTCACTTTTCGAAAAAATTGTGCAGTGAAAAGTGATCAGTATCTCATGTGGTAAAACATATCATAACTTGTCTGCTTATAGTGAAAGTTTGATGATTTTCATTGAGATGAAGATCACAATAGGGGAGTTAATTTCATATAACTGGAAAAATAAATAAATAAATAAATAAATAAACAAGTAAATAAAATGGAGGGGAGAGTGGGACAGAGGTGCCTCTCCCAGCATATGTGATTGAAAACATGGATGCGGATGTGAAAACCGTGTTGTCAAACATACATGAGCAGGCTTCTTTACAGCGCACCTCAATGGCTGGTGCTCGAGACAAGGCCATTGCTGTTGTGACTTCCGACTCTGGAGCCAATATGAAGGACAAAGCAAAGAAACAAGAGAAGAAAAATATTGCAGATGGGATGGACAGAGGAGGTGACAAGAAAACAGATACGGATGTATCACAAGGTATATGTTACCATGACACACAACGTTGCTATACATTGTCTATATATAGGTACCATTGTTGGGAGGGTAGCCTTATTTCACCTATATACCCTGAGGATAAATTGCACTAGGACTTTATACCCTACTTGCAACTGATGTTCACCATTAAATAATTCTCAACATGGTCAGTTGGAAAAAAAAATGATTTCACCCTGTGAAAAAATTTCAAGAATTGAAGCCTGCACCTGTTGAGGAGATGGAGCAATGGACCTCACTAGGGTTATTGCAATAGGTTCAAAATATAGGGAGAACTTACAGAATTATACTCTTCCAGTGTTAATATTTTCAAGCCCCACATATGAACATGCAAAATTGGACTTTATAAGGTGAAAGACTATTTAAATGCCACCACCTGGCCAATCATTATGGCCACCCAATCAGAAGTAAATGTTTTTTCGGCTGAACTTCTTTGAAGACTAATTAATCCAAAGTAGCGTGTAGAGGCTACTTTAGTGATGATGCTAGTGAAACTGGGCTAAGGTATAGGGTCCCAAAACTGTAGTGGCAAGCTGTTTCATAACTCTAATTTGGCATCATATATTGCAAGCTGTTGATTGTTTTTTCCATATATTATGTTGGTGACCTTGCAAGGAGAACAGAAGACTTGAAAGAAATGATCAGTGAAATGAAAGGGCCCTCCAAAGTTCCATACAACTACAAGGAAGAATTTGAACAACTCGCTGCCTTGCGGAAGATGGTAAAATTTTTAACCCATCCTGTTGTTGTCTTCCCTTGACCACAGAATAACAACTAAAACAAAACCTTGATAGATGTGCATCTTTCACTACATGGATTCAAACCCTTTTCCTTTTCTGAACCCAATTTCTTAATTTTGGAATAAATAACTCTCAGACCAGGATCACAAACAAGTTGCAGTCAAGTGAGCACTTGGAGCCAAGCATCTGTGTTTCAGTCCATTGCTACATTGCACTACTTTTGACGATCATTGGCAGAAACTCATGTACATTGTTTACATACTCAAAGAGAAACTCATGTAGATTGGAGATTCAATAATCTGTTGGGGTTGAAGCCAAGGCTATTTACAATTTGGTCCATCATGCTGACCTAAACAGTAAAAAGGCAGGTGCGACACAAACCCACATTGGAGCAACAACTTCTACATGTGCATGCCATCAAGTCCTTGCATGACTACTTCAAAACAAGCCAACGGGATGACAAAGGAAGCACACCACAACATTCAGTTGCTCCATATGTTCCTCCCATGTCACCATCAGCTATTGTTCTCGGGCATGATCAAACTAATCTTACACATCCAAACAAACAAAAAATGCGTCCTCACACAAGTAGCTTAGGTGAGCTTGGTAGACCTAGATGGAACTAGTTGGGTGGCCTTGTTGCAACTTTGTATTTATGCAACATAGGTGAAAGTGGCAAGCTACCTCTTGTGATCAATGTAGGCCTCACTTCATGACATGTCCAACTTGTAATGTACAAAATAGGTTTTGTTTTTGGGTGACCACATATTAATTCTTTTATGTCACCTCTAAGAACATTCCCACCCGTACTAATTATCTCACATATATTGCTAGTTATTTACATATCCCAAGCCCCACCCATAAACTTGAAAGTGAGAGATCACTAATAGTGAAGCAAGTAGACTGATCAAATAATTTAACCAATCAATAAGAGTAGTGGGAGGCTATGCTGTGAGGAACAATGAAGCAATCTATCCAACACAATAGGATTTAGATTGTGCAATGGCTTTTGCCAACCCTTGCATCCAATGCAAATATGTTGTCCCAAAACCATTTTTGTGAACCAAATCAACAATTTTTACAATTTGACATCCAAAACATGCTCTTACAATGCATGGGTGGGGATGTTCTAAGATCATACAATTGTTAATTTAGGTTGATGAACCTGAAGCATGTTCATATAAACCAAGGGCAAATGGGCGTCAAAATTATGTTTGGTCTCATTGTTGAACCCCAATTATAAAGGTTTTTTTTATTCAATAAAAGTTTTAGGTTTGAGTGGTCTCTTTTAGACCCAAGCGCATTTTAACTTTTAGGATATCAAATTAAGACTTCATTCATTGATAAACTTTTGCCATTCAATTAATTGATAAAATTTTCCCCTTTAAATCATTGAATTTTCCATGATTTAGTTAATATTATGATATTGTCACATGAGTAGTGAAATTATTTAGAGTGTAGCCTATGATAATTATGATGATTTTCAAAATGTCAACTTCATATTTTCACAGAAATTTTTTTCACTATTTTGAGGATTATTTAATGACAAAACTCATTTTAGGGTAAGGCCCCATTTAACACCACAAAAGAAAGTCTTTGTGTGTGTAGGTTCAATCAAGCTTGCATTTTTCACTTACTTTGTGTGTTGTGTGTGATACCCATTCAAGTTTGCTTAATTTGATATAATGTAGTTTGGAGAGGTAATATTTATGTTGGGTGAAAAAAGTTACCAAAAAATGAAAATTGGACTTTGTGGTCATTTTAAGCTAATTTTTATTTTTGTATAGGCATCAATTTAAAACTATGTTTTCAATCTCTTTTCATTTTAGTTGTGAAAAGTTTGTGGAATATTTGTTTTTCAATGTCAGATTTTTCATGATTAAAGAAAAAAAAACTTCAACATTGTAAATGATTGTCCAAAATAAAATTACATGTTCATGCATCAAGTTTCGTCATTGTATGATTTTGTGGCAATTGAAACATCATCAAAATGGTGTCATTGTGTGAAAACACAAGTCAAAAGTCAAATATCACTTTTAAACTTGTTTATTTGGAATTGGCAAGTTCCAAATTTTTGCTATTATGTGTGATAGTTGTAAGATAAATGAGATGTGCATACTAAGTGTTGATTTTGTATGTGTGATTAAGAATAGACTTGTTGTGAAAGTTGATACGACATTGCAAATTTATGTTCGTGTTTTTGTCATATGCATTGGTTCATTCATAACTTTTCTTGACATTAGCATTTCCAATGGAACATTGATTTTCAAAATGTTTTGAACCTAAACATGTTAGTAAAAGTTTCCTATGGATCCAAATCATTTTAATTTGGAGATGTCCCAATCTTGTTAGGTTAATGATAGGAGAAATGAAGGGGAACAATGAAGTTAGGGCAGATGGGATGTCAATGATGAAAAACGTATGGGGTCAATTTGATGGGGCCACTATTGGGCATTAGTTAACCCCACCCATTTTTGTTAGTGAGTAGGAGGCCATTTTGCATGGTTAGCTAATGCTAAATTGAAGTGGGGTTTAAATAAATAAAGTAAACATTATGAAGAGGGAGGGACAAAGATAAAGATATTGATTACGGCATTGCAAGTGACATCCCCTCATATGTTTTCGATGTAATGGAAGAATAACCTAGTAGGAAGGTGAATAAACACATTAAATTAATGTGTATTAACTCCTTGGATGACAAAAAAGGTGGCAAGGAGAAAAGCAACAATGAGGATGATAAGCAAGATTCTAAGATGGTTGGGATAGTGGGTGTAGATGTCAAGATGCCAAAAAGAATGACAAGATAGATAATAGGACCTCAAGGAAATGCTTGGGGAATTGGGGGCTTCTTGCCCCAATCATTGCATGTAAATTTTTGTAGGATGACCACCCATTTTTTATTAGGGGCTATAAGGTCCAATAGTTTAAGTCCACTTTCATTCTAAGCTCACATTAGGTGGGTTCATGACTTTTTACCTCTAGTTGTTTAAGTTTCCATCCCATCATTTAAGTAGCTATCAAAGAGAGGAATGAATCATTTTCAAAAAAGAATCTCAAAGAGCGTGCATGAACATTCATTTTCCAACATCATTTCAAAATTGTTTTCAGATTGTCATTGTGTTTGGTTAATATCTTGTGTAGGCCTAAGCTCAAATGTTCGACTTTCTACCCACCTAGTCATCCCATCTTTTAGGATTGTTTAAAACATTATCTCTTCAACATTACAGACTAAATTGGGCTTCCCTCATCCCATGGCTCGTGGTTTTTCTTGATGCATATGTAACCAAACAATAGATTCAACAAGGATTCACTTACTTTGTTATGTTCATGGGAGAGAGCACGTGGCCACACATGATGCAATTCAAGATTCTTTTGCCTCCATTGCTTAGGATGTTAGGTTACATGTTTTGCATGAGCAAACACATGTTCTCTTGACTTCATTTCTTTAATCATCACAATGACGAATGGATATTATGCTTATAGCAAATGGTATTCGCACTTTGGCAAATGTAATCAATGTTAATCTAGTTCATGTAGATTTTGTTTCATGAACTATTTCTTATTAAGGAATGGTTGCGATTTTTTATAATTCAAAGCAAAGGTTGTTACAATGAACACCTCGACAATGATTTCATCTCTCCAGCAGTAGAGATATTAGGTTGTTTACATCTACAGGTGGGCGATTTCTTTTGTTGATGTGCTAACATGACATGATCAACAAAATGATTGGAGGTCCTCTTCTTTCGATTATACGTTCATTTTATAGACAAGGGATCTCAACGGCTCTTCAAAAAGTTCAATCCCCCATTGTCTTACATCAATAATTGCACTAATGAAAAAGATTCCTTTTAAACTTGTTGTCCTAAGTTTTTCGACCATCTCCTTGTACAAATTATTTCATGCTACTAGTGATGGGTTTAGGTCACAAGTTTCATGTTTTCTCCTCATAGGACTCCCCATTGTGCATTTTGCACTCTTGGGCGTGATCTTTTTTTGGACTTAGGTTCTTCCTTTTTTCTCTTGTTCCCTTGCCAGGTGTTTTTCCTTTATTTATTTGTTTATTTATGAAATGGAGACACATGATGATTTGAAGGTGGCCAATAGGCTTGTGGTATCCTTTGTTGCTAGACTTGTTTTCCTGGGGTCATTGTGAAGTCAGCCGTAAACCACCCAAAGACATCTGAACAAGTTATCAAGTATAGTTCAATATAGTTCAAGTAAATGCCAAACAAACCACCTCATGGTAGATTCTATCTTGCAAGTGAACATTCCACTTTGATCCCTTCACTATTCATACCCATGCTATCAATTGTCTGCTAAATTTCTATGGTTCTCATGTTTCTCGTCTTGCCTTTTCTGCACCCTGAGATCAACCTATTCACAAAATAAATAGGTACCTTCTGCAACACACCATGCTAAAAATGGTTTGTCTTTCTTAGGAGAAAGTTCTCTAATGAAAGCTTCTAGCTCATTGCTAGTCACAAAACTAATCATAAGGATCTTGATGAAACCCTGAACCCTGGAGAAGTAAGACAAGTCACAGATGAGCAGATGCAGATGCAGAAAAAAATGGATTTCAATCACCTTTCTTGGTGTTCTTAATGTAATAGGGGTATTCAGAAGGGGCACACCAGAGACCTCCAAGAACAATAACATGGCATGCAAGCAACACCAAAGAGGAGAGAGGAGTTGATGGGTACACGTTCCAACAAAGCTCAATCCCAATGAACAGCGCCAAACTGCAAAATAAAATGATCATCAGTTAATCCGCAAAAAATTGACTTTCATGCTACAAATTCATCAGGTGATTGCGTGGTGAGATCCTCCAGTTCTTGGACATGAGCAGTGAAGCATGGAACAGTCATTCTAATCCAAGATGCACAAAGCAATTATGGGGTTACAGACTCAGAACCCTGCTTCAGATATTAGAGAATGAACCAGGAATGCTGCAATGCCAAAGTCCTTCAACTAGATGCTATCATCAACTTGTCATTCTAAGAAACAACTCTTATGGAAAAAAAACCAGAAGCAGAAAGAAATGACATGCCATCAGGGATAACTAAAACTGCATATGCAACATTCAAACCACCAACAGTAGAGATACAGGGAATTGAGTCTCTACCAGCCCACTATAAGGCTTGCTTAAGAAAGAAAAAAGAGTTGATACCGAATAGGGGTAGGGAACGTTGTTTTCCACAGCAGAAATGGCAAGCTGTAAAAATACCTGCCTCCATTGACCATTTTCCCTCCATTAAAAAGTGAGGATTAGTTAAACATTACATACAACCATTCTGTGACAACCAAGATATGGAATTCACATTTGACCCTAGCTCATGTGTGCAGAACATTGTATCCAACTTACCATGAGTAAAACTGATAGTGAAGAGAACGTGCACAGACAATTCCAATAAAGTTCCCTGTAAAAAGAACACTGACAATATCTGAAGAGAAGTCAAAGTTTACACTGCAGTGGGCATTTTATAGCTTTTTCCAAAATAAAGTCACCAGATTCCATACATGAGAAATCTAGCATTAATGTTGAAATTGGACAAGGATACGGTCTGCTTGAAGGGCCTGCTGTGTCCTGTTCACATTTGTGACAAAAGAGAGGCCAGGATTGCTCAGCTTTTCATCATCCTTGTTTGAGCGTACAAGCCCTGATGCTGCAGCAATCCCTCCTTCGTGTCTGCCAAGAACAAGACAACATGGTACCTTCATCTAGGACTAACAAGAAAACTTTATTCAAGGAAAAGAGGTTACCAAACCCATAAACATCAAGGACAACTGAATGGAGGGGTTAAGAAGCATTGCTCATACTTGCACCACTTGTATTGTGCAAAGAGGAAGAGGAGGCCAAGGTGTACCACCAGCAGTGTAATAGCAAATGGTTTTGATATAAAAACCTCCTCATGCACAAACTTGAAATTTACAGACCTGCAAGTCACCCTATACAAATTCAACTGATTTTCTAAGGTTGAGATAGACTTTTGGCAACAGAAACAAACTCCTTAACGACCAATCTGACTTCCTGTCTGCAAAGCCCCCTGAAATTATGAACTCAGATATTCCAGCCAGGATCATGTAACAGAGTACTTTCCACAACAATGTTCTGCCAGTTTGCATTTGAAATACCAGAAAACAGCAGTGATATCGTACTGATCACAAGCAAGGTAACAAATCTAGCTCAATACATCTCAACAATACAAAACAGGAGTGTAGACTGTCAATTAATTTGCTTGTTTCCAAAATGAACAGTAGGGATGAATATACCAGAAATGGATGAAGACTCGACCAAGATTGAATGCTCTTGACAGGTACTCTGTTGGATATGCTGCCAGAAAGGGCATACCAACTATGACCTGCACAGTTTGCTCCATATGAGACACTATAATACTTTGCTTTCAACTTGAATTTAAAAACAAAGTTCTGAATTGATGTCAGTAAACACCAGTGCAATGAATGTTGAGCCAACTCATATGCTGAAGTTCCAGGTTTTTAGAACAAAAAATTCCTGGATCCAAAAATTGCCCGTTTGTAGAGAATAGAAGAGGAACCTGAAAAATTGCTGCACAGGATAAAGCTGCCAGCACTCCCCAGATGGTCAAGCTCTGCACCTTGTCCAACTTAGCAAGTTGCCAGTGTATTTTTTTTCACCATCCCAATTCAAAACCTTTGAGCTTCATACATCTATGCTGGGTTCATATTTACATACTTTGACATGGCCTGCTCACTAGGTGCTTGAAGAAAGTAATCAGGAAGAAGGATGATCAACTGTTACCTTGAACAGGAGAAGCAGTAGAGGAGGTGCAAACAGCAGCACATTCATTTTCACAGATACTGCCGCACTGGTACATAAAACCATCACCGAGCCATGAGACTTCAAGTAACCCTTTGTTTTAGTTTTGGACTGATTAACTCTCTAGAAACTACTGAATGAAGGAACACATGTCCAACCCAAGAAGTAGATTGTCTAGTACACCCCAGGCAAAAATGCAGATGGTGAATATTGACAATATCTACTTTACAGCACCTGGATGTGATATGAAAGGGCGAGTCTGTAGCAGATTGCAATAACAATCTAGAGCAACTAGACTGTTGATCATATCTAAACATAGTCTTCACCTGACCCTTCATTATGATTTTCCAGTGATGTATCTTGGTATTCAAGACCTACATGCCACATTGCGTAGAATGCACAGCACAACAATTTATTGCATAAAGCCTATGCAGTAGTGATCCCTTGCCTGAAAACTGTGAGGGCAAGGTGCCAGTGCTGTTGCTGCATGAGAGCTATTGAAGCATGTGTAAGTGTGGTTGCCACACAGTCGTTAAAAAGACGCAGCACAAATATTGAGTGGACTCTCTTTGACAAGCAGAGTAAAGGAAGTGCCCACCATGGTACCTGAAATTTAGACCCATACAAGGCAATTGGCATCACTACTTGGGAGTAACCACACACAATGCAATACAAGGCAATCAGCATGAAAGGAGCACAATACATATGGATTGCCACTCAGCTTAGGGTTTAGGGTTTTTGGTTGAGGGAATTGAAGATAGCCCACCACTTGAGTCCGGGTGTAGATAAGCAGGCAAAGGCTGAGGTTCACCAAGTACAAAACCCCAAACACAATCTGCATCACTACTCAGGAGAAACCAAGTTACAACCAGGCACATGACTGAACTCAACCAAAATTATGTTTGTCAGTCACTGTGCACCAGGTTGAATTTGAAAGGAGCAATGTAATACCTGTGCTGGAAAGACAGCACCTCTAGTTATGTAACGAATGCCTGAGTAGACATATAGGAAACCAGCAGGATACACCAAAGGGCCTGTGTCCCCATGGAGTTCTGCATAGTTTCTCTCGCCAGCCAAAAACCCTGTTACCTGGCCCACCCAAAGCAGACTAAGATACATGAAACCTTGCCAAAACTCTGGTCAAGGAAGCAAGCATGCAAGGAATGGGTGCTTCCTTTTGTTCTGCCTTTCTCTGGAAATTAAATGGGGTCTGGAGTCTAGCCTATTGGCCAGGGAAGGAGAGAATTTAGGCCTAACTAAAACTTTAAGGCAGAATGAAGGACTCTTTGGTCACTTCTGTCAGATCCACTCTAAACAGTAGTCCATTTGCAAATGATTGTAAAGATTGGTGCAAAGAGGCTATAACAGTGTGAACATGGAAGCTTGTCACAAAAATCTTCTAACTTCTTGACAATTCTGGTCACATTTACACTCGTCCTCTTCCACAAAGACTTGGAGAGATTGCATCTCCTGGTCCAAACGCCAGCAAGCTGAAGTTCCAAAGCATTTTCACATCAAGTAAAACACCAATGATGAGTTCAAAGGCCACATTAGACATCACCTGTGACATATAGGCATCCCAGTCGATCTTTGTATCTGCAGCTCCTAGATGCAGCCCCCCACATTATTCAGAATTCTGAGCAAAAGTAGGCAGTTTACTGACTCCCTTATCATGCATTGAAAATAGACTCATCGTCAAGGAAGGCATTTTCATGCATGCATCCCAAGATCTGCTTTAAGGAAAGCTTAAACCCTTAAACCCTAACGAAACTCAGCAACAACAAAAAGAAATTGGAAACGCTTAGGGTTTCCAAAACCTCACTCTCGAAAGGAAACCAACCGCATACTTCTCGATCTGACAAAGGAGAAAAGCCTCTCCTCCGAGTATGTACCCCACTCTCTAATAGACAAGATACTCAATTAGCAAACGTTCAGTCAAAGAATTAAGACAAACGGGAATGAAAGCGAGAACGCCGTACAAGGCACCCGTGCAATCACGAACGCCGTAAGCAAGGCATCGAAAAGAAGAAGAAGACAGCACACAGTCGGAAGCAGTGCGGTAGTACGGGTCTCCCCGGAGGGCTCAGGAGGCCGGAAGTGGCGGCCCTCTTTGCGCGTGTAGCGATCCTGATCCGCCTCTCGCCTCACTTCCGCCATCACTGCAGAACCCATCCCTTGCAAAGCAGCAATGAAAAAGGAACAGCGTCTTCTCGCTCCAGCAAATTCAATACTCTTGACACCGCCAACATTCCCACGTTCAGTCAGACCACCGCAGAGACCGGAATTCAATCCTTCTGGACTATGCAAAAAAAACAAAAAAACACAAACATCCCCCCCCCCTTCCTCTTTTTTCTCTCTCCCACCCACCCCACCCCCCCCCCCCCCCCCCCCCTCCCCCTTCTGTTTGCGTGCCGCTCCGCGG
>Ga0116227_10000239_pt1 | contig 98834 bp, 75 predicted proteins | sample S1TSphgellanicum_FD_89693 | JGI IMG/M metagenome (GOLD analysis project Ga0116227, IMG submission 89693) | Host-associated microbial communities from peat moss isolated from Minnesota, USA - S1T2_Fb - Sphagnum magellanicum MG | ecosystem: Host-associated > Plants > Peat moss > Unclassified... | reverse complement strand
TATTTTCTTTTCTTTCTTTTTTTTTTTTTTTTTTTTTTTTTTTTTTTTTTTTTTTTTTTTTTTTCCCCCTATTTTTGTTATAGGTGTTACAAAAGTGGGCCTAAATATTTTGCTTTATTTTTCATTTATTGTGGTCTTTGTTATGTTTCCAAGCTTCAACAATCTCCTTGATTTTATTTCTCTTTCAATTCATCATGGTTTCCGAACTACTTGAGTCAAGAATTGTTTCAAGGCTTCTTGAGTTTCAAGCATTGATGGTGGTCTTCAAGTTCAACATTCGAGGTAAGTTAGTCTTGCCCTTTCCCCATCTCCTTTTTTCTTGTTTTTGGTGTTGATTTTTATTTTATTTTCCTTTGTTATTGTTACAATTTTAGCCCTCTCATTAAACACTTGGCATGCATCTTCGGGTGCAGTCATACTAACATGTATTGTTAACAATTGTAAACCACTACTTAATTTTTTGAATTTTGAATTGTAATATATATTTGGGATAAAAATTTGGGATACTTTTTAATATACACCTTAGAATCTTAGTATCAATTTTTGTAAGAAAAAAAATAATGATTTTTTAAAGACACATTAAAAATATTCTAAGAATATATATATATATATATATAAAAGATGGTCTAAGGAGCATGTGTGGTTCCATATAACATGGTTGGACCCCTCCTTCACAACCAACAAGTCCATATTTCTTTTTTATATATATTTGTTGACATTGCATTTCAAGCCTTTCCATGAACCCCCTTAGATTGAATCCACAACAATAGAAACATCTAAAATTTTACAACAGCCAAGTCTAGGAACCTCAAACAAAACCAATTGTTCCAACAAGATTATGAAAATTCAAACAAATATTTTTTCTCTCATTTTATTTTTTGGTCATTGTTACAACTGAATTAACCTCTTGTTGTTATTATGCTTGTTTTTTTTATAATATTGTTGTAACTTAAGCCTTTTACTATTGTTAGGATTTTTTTTCTATTGTTGTTGCTGCAATTTAAGCCTCTTACTTGCTACAAGTGATGCAAATGTTCATATGGCATCCATAAGTGCAAATTAACCTCTTTTAACAAGCATAATTACGGAAGATGATGATGACATCCAATTTATGTCTCAAATTAATTGTCTTGAATTGTATAAAACATCTAATGTTGAAGTAAATGGAGCTTGGGCATTGCTTGCTCCACTTTTGTTAGCCAACAAGAGATTTGGTGCCCTAGGTATCACACAACAAGTTATTGAGTTTTTTTGTTATTAATGATGGTGTTGAAATCAACTTCTACAACCCATAAATGATGAAATATGTTTTGTGTCACACTATTTTGATGGAAGAAAATGCTAGGATTCTATCCCAAGAAAAAAGTAAAGGGCTATTGAACTACAACAACAAACATGGTACAATTTTTTGGGAAGAACATGTGTGTCATGAACATGTAGATTTGTGCAAGAGGTGGGGGACAAGGGTTATTGCAAATTATATTATGAACCATAAATCTAAAAATAAAATAAAATAAAATATTCTTCCATCTCATATCATAGATTTTTTCAATTATTGGTTTACAACAAAGGAAACCTTGGACAACAAACATTTAGGGGGATTTGGTTTTGTGTATCATGAAAGGTTATAGTCTTTTGTCTTTTATTGAAAACCCATGGTTAAAGTAACCAATCTTATACAATGTGGTCATGTAAAGTGTAAGCAAAATAAAGTGAACATTTAATGGCCCTTGATAAAATTACATGCAGGTATATGTAAAGTAACAACAAAACCCATCATAAAATTGTGAAACATTTAATTTTTTGGATTAAGTGATTCAAGATAAGATTTTCTTTCACTAATGTGCATTGATTTTTCAAAATTCACATTGTAAAAATAGGTTTAAAAAAATACAACTAACTTTTGATGTCAACTTTTGAGTGTGGATTCTTGTTTCAAGTATGTGTTAAAGAGGAGTTAAATAGGTTCTAACAATATATATTGAAAACTTTTTGAAATAGGTATACGATGATTTTCATATCCTAACTTAATACACATATTTTCATTCAATTTTATGTTATTTTTATAACCATATGCACGACACATGATTTATGTGGAAATGTTTATTTTTTGCATTTACTTTATCATGTTTTCATCTTGTAATGTTTCCATCTAGATGGTAACTCATGAATGATGTGCTTTCATACATCATGTAGAAAATTAAAAAGTATTACATCCTACCCTTCTTTGTTCCATGTGTTATATGTACTACATTTGATCTTTGGATGTCTTGTGTTGGCCATGACACATGGTTGCTAGCTTCATCAATGTTTTATGAGAAGTTATGTCCATTCTGCAAAAGCCTATGTCATCCCATGTGACTATGGGGGTATTTGAATTGTCCAACATAGCAAGGGTAGCCATGGCAAATCAAATAAGAGTTTTTTTTAAGTCATTTGGTTTGTTGGAGAAGGTAATTGTTTACATTAAAAATGAATTTTCCAATTTTAGTACTTTGATTGTAACTTTCACAATTGTAGTGTTTTGTTTTGCCCTTCAATTAGCATGCCCATTTAAAAGGTCATGTTTTGGCCATGCAATGTTAAAAGCTTCATAATGTGCAACTAATGATTCTAAAGTCTATGTAAGATTTTTAAAAATGAGCTTAAAAGTTGCACAAAGAACCTTACATGGATTAAAAAATCAAGGGAGGGGAGGCAAGAATTGAAGGACATGTGTATTATTGAAAGGTTACTTGCTAGAATGTTCAAAACTCCTATGAAGATCATATTCGCCTTTTTGTGTCATTTTGTTCCAAGAAATTTTTCAATATTGAAATGCAATCTCCATTTGTTATGGATGGTAGTAAGGTTTGCATTTGTTTTCCAAAGCTCTTGTGTGTTATACATGGACTATTGTTAACCATAACATATACATTACTTCCGATTGTCAAACAATGTGATTTAAACCAAAGCCAAGGCTACAAGTTTTTGTCAAATGCATTTTTTTAATTTTTCATTGTGCATTGTTATGAAATCTAATGTGGCTAAGATTCAAGCACTAGATGCACCACTAATTCTTAATGATTTTGGTTAAGAGTTGTAAGAATTCAAATTATGGATGATGACACGAGTGATTATCATATTGATGAACTTTTGTCATTTTCAATGGTAAATAATCAAACCAAGGCACATAATATGTTGTTGATCATGCTCAACCCACATTTCAAAAATGTAAAATCATACAAGATTATGTGGCAATTTTTTTTCCATCCATATTGTTGCAAATTATGGCACAAGGATTGCATATCTACTTTTATTGCAAGCCTACCACCACTTGAACCCTAATAAAACACGAACAAAACCATTGGTTGTTAAAGACGATGATTTAATTTCTCGACAAATTGTATCACTTGATGATGTAATTTTATCAACCTTGAAAAATGAATTGCAAATATTTCAAAGGTTATCAATGAGATCAACATAAACAAAAAAACTCACTAATTTGGTTGGTTACCCATGTAACAAAGCCTTTGTAAGTCTCTTTCTTGGCTTGTCAAACTTGTTTGGAATTGTTAACTCAAATATGGAAATTAAACATATATTTAATGTTTTTTGTTTGATTACAAATCTTTGATGATCTAAGTTAGGGGTCGAAAATCTAGACCACCTCATTCTTGTTATCAAAAATTTAATTTGACAATGTTCGAATTAGGTGTGATGGAGCTATGAAACTTGAAATCATCTCAAACTTTTCGACATATGAAGCCACTATGATTGACAAACACCATAAGTTCATTCAAGAAAAAGGCTTGTTTGAAGAAAGTAGTTATGAATTTGATTAGGTTGTGTTTTGAAGGAAACAATTTATTTTTACATTTTGTTTTGAGTTTGCATTTACAAGTTTTAAATTATTTTTTATTGTTTTGTTGTGGTTTTTTTTCTTTGGTACAGAAAAAGTTGTGATGGTGTGGTGGCAAATTGAAAATTGCTACTAATGTAACCATTTTGTTTTAAATTTCCATTTGCATTTTTTTAATAACTTTTTTGTGTTGTTTTTTTTTTGGTAGACCAAAAGATGTTGCTATGGTTCTATGGTAGACTAGAGCCTACTAGGTACTACTATTATGGTGTGGTGGTAGACCAAATTTGGCAATTGTTGTGGTGAGGTGATAGATTGGAAGTTATTAGGATAACCATTTTGTTTTTGAATTTGCATTTAAATTTGTTAAAATGTTTTTTGAGTTTTTTTGGGCAAACCAAAAGAACTACCATTGCTACATGGTGGTAGATTAGAAGTTGTTATTGTAGTGGGTGGTAGACCAGAAGGTGTTTTTATCGAGATGCATGGTGGTAAACTAGAAGTTGTTGTGGTAGACTTAAAGTTGTTAGCATAACAATATGTATGAAATAGGAACTAGGAATTAGGTAGCTCAAATTTGTAGGAATTAGGAACACAAATGCAAATAAAATGGGAGGTGCTTACTTATAAGTGATGATAGAAAAAGGATCTAGCTAGCATTCCCTTGAGGAAAATGTAGTTTGTTACATTTATGGTTTAAGGGCCAGGGCTTTTAACGCACAAATGACCTTGAAGGTTTGTGATTGATCTAGAATAGTAGTGTTGCATTTATGTTGTTTTGTTGATGTCTAATTTATAATGTCTAAATTTTAAATGTTTTAGGGAGATTATACACAAGGAAGTCCAAATATAATCTTCAAGTATAATCTAAAGTTCAAATGTAAAGTTTAATTGTAAATGTGGTCATGTTATGCTTGGTTCAATGTTTGATAAAAAAAATTCTTATGATTATTATGTAGTTTACAATTTAAATTTTAAACTTTAGACCAAGGGATGAGAGAAAGAACATAATGTTGATACAAGTTAAAACTTGATGCCATAAGCATCTCCAAATTTTGTAACGAATGACATTTTGACTAGATTTGTGATTAGTTTCAATTTTAATTGATAACCTTGAACCTCATTTAAAGGTTCTAGTAGAATGGGAAAAAAAAAACTTACCCAAAGATTTGACTAAAATGTAAATTTTTAAAATCTAGGATTGTAGGTTCCCTTAAAAATGGATACCCACACAACATTAATTTCAACCAGACTTCATCTTGCCCTTTGAACTCCATTCCATCATGGGACTTGTCCGCATAATTATTGTACCATTTTTGCACCTTTTGGAGGTTGGCCTTGGCCACCTCTCACAATTGTTTCTTTTTTTAATCAAGTTGCATTATCATCAAGATTTCTTCACTCACATCATTAATTAGGAGGCCACCAATTAATGACCAAAATTGTAAGGACATTTAGTGATCTTTATATCACCCTTTAAAAAAGTGTTGTCCTAATTGTTAAATGTTCACAATTATTGTAATCAAATTTAGCCTTATCAAAATGATCTACCCAATCCTATTCATTTGTCACAACATAGTTCTTTAGGAATCGTTGGATGATTGAGTTCACTCTCTAAGTTTGCCCATTGGTTTGGTGTCAAAAGTTTGTGTTTCATTTGGAATTTTGACCCATCCTTTTCCACAATGTTCACCAAAATTTGCTTGTTAATCTTGGGTCCATGTTACCCACAATATCTTTCATAAAGCTATGATGTTTGAACACATGTGGAATTTTTTTCCCCCATTTATTGGGTTGTGGTGATGTTTAGAATTTGATTGAAATATGCCACTTTGTTGAATCTATCCACCAACACCATAATTGCATCGAATCCTTTTAAAGGTGGAAGACTCACCATGAAATTCGTGGATAAATTACCCTAAAACCCATTTCAAATTTAAAATGACTATAATATAATCCCACTTTCTTTTTAAAAATTGTTTAATATTTGTTAACATGTCAAATAAGTTTTGACATTTTCTTTAGCTACTTCCTTAAGGGTTGGGGCAATAGTAATTCTTCTTCAATAAAGTCATGATGAATTTTGCACCACCATGTTTTGCAAATCATCCATTGTGACACTAATTCCTTCAAAAAAAAATTCTTAATTCTCCTTTGGAACACATAGTCAATTTTGTTTATATCATATTAGTCCTTCTAGCAATTGGAAATGTAACTTGACTCCTTTTCAAAAGTCTTGCATTATTTGTTTGGCCAGTTCATCATAATGTCCACCACCTAAATGTCCTTGTTTCTTTCTCTCACATACACCAACCTAAGTTGATTTTTTTGGCTTTATGCATAAATTAAAGACAACATTCTCCTTCTCAAGCTTATGCCAACATTGAAAAGGGCCAATGTGTCTTCCGATTTTATTTATTTGGAAAAAAACTTGGGCTAAGTCATGAACATTATGATAAAATAAGGGTTTCTACAACTTGGCTTGCAAATCTAGGTATTTTTTTGACATGGGTGCTATTGGATGAGTCGCACCAATTGCATCAATTACATTAATTGTAATTCATCATATATGGAATCATATATTTATTGAAAATATGTTCAACTCTATGCTACTAGATGCAACTACTTTGTAACTAGGTTATCCACATAGGTTTCTTGTGCAAAATAACCATAAATAAACATAATGCTAGTTACATGGCTTTTCATTCATCCATCAGTGAATGAAATTTATTTATCTCCATTACATTTAATGATTATAAATAATATATATGAATGGATCTTGCCAATGGGACTATATTACAACTTGAATTCAATTAACATAATTCTAAATTACAATTTATCAATTTGTTGATGGAATTATTTTGCAATTAATTTGCATTTATGAATGGTATTGTTTTGTGCCTAATGAAATTGGCAACAATAATTTTGCATCTTGATTACATAAGTCCATTACAAAAATAATGAAAAAATCTTGTTCCAATATATAATTATATGTATTAATATGTATTCCATATTAAAAGCTATATTATTGATGGAAAAAAATTGGCAATTCATGGTCCTTTCCAATGGTATGTAGGTTTTTTACATTCATATTGTTGAACTACAACTTGTTAAAATTTATTCCTATCAAATATCTTATTTAATATCTATTGTTATTTAATGTTAGAAAATCCACCTTGTCTTTGTTCAAAAGTTGGGTTATATTTTGATAATTGCCAAGTGTGGAATGATGTTTACATATCAATGTAAAAATAATCTAATTGAAATGTGGAAAACAATTTGATGTCCATATTTTAAAACTATGTAAGAATCTTTAATGCAACTATAATGCACCTAACAAACAACATACATACAATGTCATCATTAACTTATGTCATTGATATGACAATGTTATAAACACATCATAGAACTAAATTTGTCCATTTCCTCACTTTTGTTGATTTGAAATTTATTTAGTTTTGATGTCCACATTTGAGTGTCCATATTGTGAAAATTGAATAGGCATACCTTGCAACCACACTTCAATTTTTAAGCAACAAACACACATTGTCATATGTTTAAATTCCTAGAAAAATCCAACACAAACAACACATCATAACCATACCATGATTAAATTGCAAGCTTTACATTTACATACAATTATTTCAATTCAAATAAAGTGTTATAAGCAAATTTGGAGTACATTGGTCTTGAATTTTTTCACATGCAAATACAAACTTATCTCCACCTTTGTTTGTCTTGACATTTTAACATTAAAGTTTATTGAACTTGAACACCTTGGGACTTGTGCCATCAAAGTTCATAATCAATAATTCATTAGAGTTGTATTAAATACTATTAACCTAGCAACATAATAATGTTATGCATAAGAACAATGAATGATATTGCAAATGGAAAAACAACATGAATGTTGAATAAATATTTTTACTCATTACACCTTAAAACTAGTTCAACTTTTATAATTTCACACAACCATCAAGAATAAGATTTGTTAGTCTCCATCAATAAAATAAAATGAAGAAACAAAATTCCAATCACACAAATAAATGAACAACACAAAATCATGTCTTCATTTCATGTTATTTAAATGAAAATGATTTTTTTTCTTCCTAATTTGAACATTTCATTTTTTGAATTAAGAGTCAAAAATGCAAATGGATGTTATGTAATTCAAAAATATTTTAGTTGCCTTATAAGAAACAAACACAATTAAAATAAAATAAAACAACCTATCATTTTTGTCCTTTAGAATTTTTTAACATTAAAACACATGATAATTGTTGATGTAAGTTACAAGATCTATTACGAACTATAGTCATGTGTCACATGCCCTTGCATATCCCATGCAAGTTTTTAAATTTCAGATTTGCACAAAAATTTGAAACCTAGTTGAAACTTAATTACATTAATTACAAAATCAACCCTAATTGCATATTAATTGCATTGTAATTCTTTGTAACAACTTGCATGCAATTTGTTAATAAAATCATAATATGAGACATATCCATGAATTTCAAACATGACATTTTATTTTTAAATGTTCATATTTTTGTCAAACAAATGCAAGGTAATTGTAAATTAGTTGCATTGGACATCTAGTTACAAAGTAGTGAGGTTTCTATGGACATGATTTCTTATAGTGAAAATATTTCAAACTGATATAATTACTTCACATAACATCCTTGGTGCAATTTGTAATGGTTCCAAGTTTTGAAGCAATACACAATCACACACATATGCTTTTTGTGTGTATAAACTATTTATTTTTACAAGTCATTCTTCTTCTTTTGAAATAGATGTTGGGTTCTTGCCCCTTAAATTTATCTAAGCACCATGTGTACTTAGTAACCAAAGCCATACATCTTTTCAAATACAATACAACTATTCATACATATTCATGAAACTTTTTCTATTTATTTATTATAAAAAAATTCCGAACATTGACTTCCTCTCAATAATCCCCTCTTTCTTTGAAGGCCGTCTTCAAGTTGCAAGCTTTTACATTAGCTAACAATAGACCTCTTATCCTTGTGATGCAATTAACATTTCAACTACATTATGATCACAAAGAGTTTGCACAAAATATCTCTATCATTATCATTATTATGTATTTCCAAAGACATATCCATACTAGAATTCAAATTGCTCAAATAGTTAACATATTTCACTATAAAAACTTTGTATTTGACTTTCATAATTGAGTTGTTACACACACACATGCCCAAAAATTAATCTTTCACTGCAAAGTTCCAATCCAAAAATGATGGGATTGTTCTTTATAAATTCAAAGTGTAAGCCCCCTCAAAGTCTTATTCTATTCTTGGTTATGAAAACATGAACAATTTCACAAAAATGCCCTTGAATGGCTTGAAAACCGTCTCACATGATCCTTCAATTATTTTGTATCCCAAATATTTTTTGAAAAGGTTGGTTAAGGGCATGGCTAATTTCACAAAATTGTTGATAAACCTCACATTGATCACCATGTCAACACCAATCTTGTTGCAAGGTTAAACCAATGCAAATGGCCTTAACCTTGCAATCATCCATTTGATATCACAAATGACAATCCATAACCTACCTCCATGTAAATCATTGAACATATTTTAATATTAAATTAAGATGTTTTCTTTAACATAACTCATTATTCATGGATGAAGTTCATGCATCATCATACATTTCTTTATCCATAACGTGTAAAGAAGGTGCTAACAAGAAAGTCATTTAAATAATGAATCATGTCAAAACTTCTATAAAACTTCTTTGAGTTAGGTCCCCAAATGTATATAAAAAAAAATATTTCCCTCATTACCTTAATGTTTTCAACACAAGTCTAACTTGTATGACCTTGTGCTTTAACCTTGATTCTTTGGTTAATGTTTCAAACTTTCCATGTTTTGAATCAAATTTGAGTATTTTTCTTGAACATTTTATGATCTTGTTTTAATTAACATGTTTCACAATTGAACATAGGTTTAGTCTTATTATTGTTATAGTTTGTCTTTTTTTTTTGTGTACTTGGAAAATCTCTTGGTTGCGATAATTTTCATGTTCATGACATTTGCAACCCCTCTTGATTGATCTTATGTTCAAAAGAACATATGTAAATTATACCAAATTCACATTTCTCAAAGTTTGCATACAAAATTATATTTCACTAGCTTTTGGAACACCTTTCTAAAATGCCTGCATGTTTTGTAACTAACTTGCTACATATCAAAATCCCATCAATATAGACAATTACAAAATTGTCAAGCCATTCTTGAAAAATGTTGTTCATGAATATTTTTGTGATGCCTTCTGGACTCACAAATTATGATGAGCACAATTTGTGAGTCCAGAAGGCATCACAAAAATATTCAAGAGCCATATCCAATGCAACAAAAAAAATAAAAATAAATCTTTTTCAACTAGGTGAGACAAGTGGATTTAGCAAGCTGCGGAAACTAATTACATAACCCTCTTGCATTTATTTCATGGATGGCAAAGTGGAGTTGAAAGGAGGACAAATAATGCATCCAGCTTTAATTTCCTTTCAATATCATGTCAACCCAATAGTTAGATCAATAGGCTGAATGTAATAGGTCAATCAAATGTAATTTCTCACTGTACCACATGGAGGCCCCCCTACATTGTTGCAAGGGGCGAAGGGGGGCGGGATTTCAAAACACGGAATGCCTGCCCGTAGGTCACTGGGGCAGAGACCCAAGAAATAGGCAAGCAAATGTGTTATTTATGTAGATCCAAAAAAACAACCACAAAAGATACAAGTTTATCACTAGATAGGTACTTATAAGCCATGGGTGTGGATGCATGTGAAGATAGGGCCACCAATTCATGTAATGTTATATTTACCCGTAGTTGTTAATAGAGTCAATACAAGAGTACTACTGCAATTGTTTTGGCTCAGTCTGCCCTTGTGCCCTGAATTTTTAACCTCGTCACCTTGTCCACCCATAACCTCCCATAATACGAGTGACAAAGGGCGCATAAAATGTGTCTGTGAATGCCAAAGTGAAAAAAATTGGGGCAAAGGGCAGACTGGGGGAAAAAAATGCAGTGGTACCCTTATACTAACTGCATGAACAACTATGGGCAAAGATAATGTTAAGGCCACCCACACCTATACTTATACCTTCATCTTCTAGAGTGATGTTCTTATTAGTGACTATATTAACCTTGGGTAAGAATGTAAGTGCTGGTTCACTCAAGGTGTGGGAAGAGCACAAAACAAATGTATAAGGGGAGTACAATCCCACTTGCTCTATTTGGATTCTCTTTCTTTCATTCCATTTCCTTGCCACTATACTACCTTTCCAGGCTTAAAAGTGAATAGCCCTCAACTTTGTTCAATATTGTTTATAATATTGAACAAATGTTGATAATCCTTCCATATTACGTTATTCATGTTAATGACCTTAGTTCTCAATATTGTTCTTCTTATTATCAACACTCTTAGATCTACCACCTCACAACCCTTATTAACAAAAAGGCCAAAGTTGAAGGGAAAATATTTTTAGCTCTAAATTTCATTTAAAACTCTTTTTCTTTGGGGGTGGGTGGGAAAGCCTTGCCATATTCTTGGTTTCTTAATAAAAATAATTGGATTACATGTAACAACCTTTCTAGAGTACTATGTGTTCTTCCAATGGCTTAAGCCTATTATCAGTAGTTCAGTGTAATGAAGAATAATTTAGCCACTAGAGCATCTGCCTTGAGGCTAACAAAAAGCAGTGTGGTGGGTCTACAAAGGAAGGAAAGGTTCTTGCCCAACAAGACAAAATACTCACATTTTATTGAAAAAAAACGTATATGAGCACAATGGCTTAGCTTTTATTGGGATTTCATTTGAAAATCTATCTCTTGACTATAATTTTGAAACTTGTTGTATACTAAGGAAATTTTTACAGAATAACTGTTTGTAAAGGTTCTTTGTATATGTAAGAACATCTCCATCGGTGCTCAGTATGTGACTCCAGAAAGTAAAATTTATTCTGAAAAAGTCAAAGTGTGTAGGTTTAGCTTAGGAAACTGGTTTTTCTGCGCCAAATTCGTGCAGCTTGCCGTCGCAGGTGAAGGGCGCAACACAGTTGTGCACCTCCAAGAAAGAGTGTAATAAATTGGACCTGACTGGCTCAGTATTTCTGATTGCTCGATCATAATATTGGTCCAGGTGGTTTGCTATTAGTAGTTCCTACGTATATGCAGTTACAGTTTTACTGGTGGGGTTGCCAGAAAAAAAAAGCTAAACTTAAAATTTTAATTTAATTATCCAGAGTAACATACTGAGCACAGGTGCTCAGTACATGGCCCTGCAAAAATATTTCTCATGTCCAAGTTTAGTTAATTATTATTTTCCGACCCCATCCAAAAAACTAAAAGTGGGATTGCAAGTAGGTGGGAGGTTCCTAATAGCAAACCACCTGGTCCAATCAGGATGAGGAAGAAGAAGCAGTCAGATCATATTTAGTACGCTCTTCTCTGGCAAGGTTATGCTTTGTTGGGCCCTTTATTACCTTCAGCAAACTCTGCAAAATATAGGGCCAAAATCATTTTGCTAAGCCAAATCATCACATTTTGACTTTTCTTCATCCATTTTGCGAGGTCACATACTAAGGACAGGTGGAGTTGGTCTTCAAGCATTGGAGGGGGTAGTAGAATAGCCTGCACATAACACTTTGGATGAAGTTCAATGTTTGAATGTTGTGAAATTGAATTTGGACATACAAAAATGCACATCATACAACAATCCTCAAAAGCGTCGATAGAAGAAAGTGACTGCTTTTGATTGGTTCGTCTTAATGATTGGCGTCAGTGATGACATTGAAAGAGTCCCTCTCTTTATATTGTCTAAATTTTTGATGTTTATGAGGAAATGGGGAAATAATTGACACCATATGTTGGATTTGGTAAACATTTGTAGAGGCCCAAACTGGGGTTGAGAGAGCATCTACAGCTGTGGTCAGTATGTGACCGTGCAAAAATGTTTTTCACATCCAAGTTTAGTTATATACTTTTTTGTAAGCCCACCCATACAACTGTAACCAGGACAGAAAATAGGTGGTGCACTACTAATAGCGAACCACCTGGACCAATCATTATGATAGGCCAATCAGAAACACTGAGCAGCAATAAGTTCATATTAAGTACACTCTTTTTCGCAGGTTTGTAGTGTTGCTGCGCCTGTGCCGTCCACTGCAAACAGTGCCTGCAAACAATGCCGTTATTGCTGAGCAAAACTATTTTCCTGAGAGAAACCGGCATATTTTGACTTTTCTTCATCCAAATTGTACTATGCAGGATCGTATAGTGAGCGCCGCTGGAGATGCTTTGAGTGGAGATGCTGCAAGACATAGTTGTACATTAAAGGCCATCACATTTCAACTTAATTTCAGAATGTTGAAGGTTCAAATTTTAAATACCTAGTTGTCCCAAGAGCCCAGGAGAGACTTGATGGACAATTGATCCTGACTGACGAAAAATAGCAGAAAAGTTCAAAATGTTGTGTAAGTAAGGGCATCTCCAGCCTGCAAACACCCCTTTTCAGTAAATCTTGCAGAAGAATAGCGTGAATCCTGCTGCGCTCCTGTATTGATGTCCATTTTGCAGTGGTCATTTTAACCTCTTTAAAATCTTTTTTCTACTATGGATTTGGACAGTGACTATTACTTGTCCAGATGTAAAGATATAAATGGTCTTTGACTGTTTAAAGGGAACTTTTATGACGTTTGTGGGTTGGGACAGTGATCATTAAACACTATTCTATTTTACATAAGGAGTTGTTTACAGTTTTGCGGTGGAGATTCTCTAACGACGACAGGGACGTCACTAAGTTATATCCCCAGTGCAAATATGTGACGTTGAGCATGTTATATGAGGTAGCCTATGTGGGTGGTCACTGGTAAGTAAGTATATCATTGTTGACAGTGCAAAATCGTGGTGTTCTGAAATCCTGTCAACTTGGATTTCATTTCACAACCTGGTATCGTTGACTTGTAGAATTAGTTCTTTTGATAGTGTCTTTGATCTCTGCTAGGCCAGTAGTACCTCAAAGTCTGAAAGTATGCTTGTTTTTGAGAGTTGTTGTTGCGATCTGTAATTTGAAAACCTGACCTTGTCAGTGAGCAACTTTGATATATCTTGTAGCCTTGTGTAAACCAGAACCAACGCACGTTGCTGGTACCAGTTGAAAAGCCCCAAAGTTTTTTGGGTTGGAACTTGGTTCTACACATAGATTGTTATAGAAAGAAGTAGCCTCCAAAGACCTCCATCGCGAAGAAGAACCAACCACCAAGATCCTTTGAATTGTAGCAACAAAAAGAAAGAAAAGGAGAGAGAGGTGAAGAAGAAAAAAAAGCAAAGGCAAAAAATAAAACACGAAGTGCAAAAGCTTTGTACTTTACTGGTTGTGAGTGATGGAAAAAGCACATGGTGTTTTTGGTATTTGGGGGCAATGGAGAAAATTAAAAAGTAGAAATAAAAACCTAAACCCTAAATGCTGAATCCTAAAGCTTGGATATACTTGAAACAAGGTGCGAGAAAAAAATGACCAGTCGGGAATGTTCTTAAGATATGGGTTTGGGCCTGGATCTCTCACAAACCCAGGTCCTAGAGAGACTAGGCATTTAAATGGGTATCTAGAAAGGTGCTAGTTCTGGGTGAGTTCTCATTACTTGGACATGAAAGAAAAACATGAATGCAAGAACAATCTGAAGGAAAGGCATAATAAAAATGTGAAGAAAAAACATGACCCACTAGGTTTCGCCCACCCATCTAGGTTTCAACCACCCATCTAGGTAACCCCCAAATACTAGTTGAAACATAAAGAATTTCTAGTTGCCTCCAGACTTAAATCATAAGTTTTTAGATCCCTTTGCAAATCCATTCAAAGTGAACTAAAAAAGAAACATCTTCATATTTACAAATTGGAGTTTCTGAAAATTTGAAAGTTCACCTAACCTTTCATGTCTCACTTTTGAAACTAGTTTCTCATGATGCCTCAAGGCCCAAGTAAAAGCATGAGCTAAGACCTCAACTAAACCTCATTGAAAATGAACCAAAATTTGAAGTGGAAACCATACTCAATTCAAAGCAATTGTGAAAGTGTGAATGGGAATATTTGGTTAAGTCAAAAGACTATTATGCATTAAAGGCTTCTTGGGCAAATAAATTAAATATGGATCATGCCCAAAAAGCAACTGAAATTATTCATAAATAACATGCAAAGAACCATAGGACGTGTTGAGTTGTGATAAGGACATCATTTCTATTTTAGTGAAGTCCAAAACAATTATAGCATAACATGCAATCATTGTACCAAGTTGAGTTGCATAGAAATAAAATTAAGGAATTTCGATTATTTGTAATAACTGCACAACACTAGTAGTTACTCTACACTGGGTAAGTCAGAGTGTAACAAAAAAGAACCAGAGCTCATACATCTTCAAATGCACAAATTGATGAGCACACCCTTGCAAGTTGCAGATCAGTGTATTACTTACATAAGAAGCATCCCTAGCTAATCACTTACTGTCTATCCAACTCATCTAATCTATGGGTCTTTAGGGATCAGACCACTCCAATTTCACTCTCATAAGCTCAACTGGTCCTTTTTATGGCAATCTCATTTGTGATTGAACCTAATCCCCAACTTTGATAAACTTGTTTCCCCAACACTAAACACAGCACTTACACTACAACACAGAAAGTAACACACTAGGGGAGGTTCTACAATTTCAGACACATCACACAGGCCGATTCTTTGAATCACAGATTATATACACTCCCCCCACAGAGACAAATTGAAGACAGGTCATTACATGAGTTGACTCAGGAAATTGACAAAGGTGATGCACTGCTCTAGAATGTTTATCACCATAACTTCCCCATGAACAACAAAACTTCATCCAAAACAGAACCTCACTTTGGAGCTCCCAGTCATGTGGGTACTCTTTCCCTAGCAATAGAACCAAACAGAATTACAACCAACAAAAGAAACACCCAATCACATTACAAATGACGACCGATCTCAAATCCCCTAGAGCCTTTCATCATATCCCTGATAGTGACCCCTAAAATCTACTTCTAAACCTGTACTCCTATTGAAGCTCATGCGCAACAGAAAATGTATGCCTCACAAGAACTCAAGTTCTTCACACCAGGGCATTCCTCCCCAACAAAACATCATAATGCTAGCTTCTAAAATTTTCCAATGAACCATCTATGATCAAAGAAAAACAAAATGCAAGATACTTAGCTTCCTCACACATCATTAGTAACCTCTTCATATAGTCCTTTCTCCAATGCCCCATAATTCATGTCCGCCAAATCCAGCTTTGAAATGATCCATTTCCCCAGCAATGAAGAATGACTAAACAAGCACAAACTGCCATGCATTGTAATAAGAAGAAATCACAAACACCAAACTGAATGGACAGTGCAGTTTGAAGGATCAAAATTTTTTATTGCTCTAGAAATTTCAAGCTTAGGGTGTTGAAAATAATGAAATCATCTTCATCCTGTGCTGCAACCATATCCCTCATGTAACATGTCACTGTCATCTTTGGTGCCTCAACAGGCATTGAGCTATTTACCTATTCACTTGGAACACCTGTTTACATGATTTCTGACCAAATGGAAGCAAATGCCCTTGAGATCCTGCAGGTCACACTACTTCATTGCTGTCACAATAATGGATCAGTAAGCAACAACCCACAACTGTGTGCAACTAATTTTGCACACCAAAATGCATCAAGAGAGGTATATCCATCTGATCATGACCAGCTCTAAAAAATTTGCAATGTAACAAGGCACCTGATCTTTGGTCACACATGCCAAAATCTATGATGTACTACTGAAGTCACAGACATGTCTATAAGATTGCAGAAAAAACTCCACAATGCCACTTTGAAGGCAACAAGACAAGAATGAGTGTGATTCAGTCTAAATTTTATTGGTGAAGGATTGCCAGATTTTGCCCATTAAATGGGTCTTGAATTATTGCACTTAAAATAGAATTTTGAGGAAAAATCACCAGATGGCTAGAGAGCTGCCACTTCCTTTGTCAAAATTCAAACTATACTGTAACACAGTTTTGTGTGTATAACCCCTTGTACAGGTGTCCCGCATGTAATTTGAGCTGCCAGCTGAGGCACACAATCACCATTGTTGCCATTAAGGCTACTTGTCAGAATCCTTCAAGAACACTGGTGTGGTCATAACTCTATGAGTGTCACTCACAAAGTCTCAGACCACTTCACTTCATCATGAAGAACAGTGACAAGCTGCCATGACTCCCACTGGCTTCATCAGCTTATGACAATGGGTGTCAATAAGCAAATAAAAATCCACCCAAAATTTCAGGCAAAACAATACACAATCATCTGTGTCCTGAATTTCTGTGGCATTTCCAGAAGCAACAGGAAGGCTGATACTATCCAGCACTCAAGAGACATAACAGATGTGACACATGCTAAAAATGTCATGTGTGGACACTTAATTGCAGGATATATGGCAGATGCTCAACTGCTTAGAATGTGGTTAATGGTAGCTGTTGTTAGAACTGCACACTAAAGCCTTCCTATTACTGTAGCAACTGATACTGTAGATTCAAGGATCTTGACCTTGGAGCTCAAGTAAGACTTACAAATTGCAGCAATTGTACTTCGTAAAGTAGGACCTGAAAGCATTATGCCTAAAAAATGATTCATATGAGAAGTGTCAAACATGGCCTCTTCCTCCACATTTTAGACACATGTGGTTCCCAGAACCTCCACATCCTGCACAATCGTTTCCAAGCCACATTCAGTCAATCAAACTTGAGGTTAGGATTACTGAATACATTTTCTCCAATTTACTATGGCACTGAAAGCACAAAATAAGGGAGGCAAGTCTGTCATGGCATTACTGCATTCAACAGGCTTAAACAGGTCCATTGTGGCTGGTAAGGTACCCGCAAGTTTGGACACTAAGATGTGCATGACAGGGAGAATCACTTCAAGATTTCACACATCCAGACCAACCAACCTGAAGACACTCATGACCATATTCAAACAGTTTTAGACAGCTGAATTGAATGATGTAGAGGCAAAAAAAAAGAACCCACTGTACAAACTCTACTACATGTTGACAACCTTTTGTACAACAAGAACGGGACAACACCAATTAGCTGAGACTGAAAACAACTTTCAAGAATAAGGTTATGTGGACATGCTGTTCTTCCCAGCAAAATAGAACGGTGATGTATATGGAGTCTCAGATATGAAATACATACCAAGACATCGGACTTTGACAATGATGCCTTGGCTCTCAAGTATAGAGTCAACGTATAGGCCTGATCCTGAGCAGGTTGCACAATGGACTGCACCTTTGGCTTTGCACCGGGGACACTTGGGTTTATTTCCTATGGACCGGAGACCCTTTGGCAGTCCTGTGGGTTTCTCAATTTTCTCCTCTGGCACTCCTGTATCACAATAAAAGAGAGACTCCAGTTTGCCTTTCACTTTGTCCGGGCTGACACTGAGGTTCAAGGCTGGTGAGTTGTTCCTGTTTGACTGAAAGGATGCGTGTGACAGCCACAAAAAAGCATACACAAGCCAGTAAGTATGGTACAGAAATGAATACACTTTTGTAGTCTGCCTTCCACCATCAAACCCTAAAAGGATCTCAAACACAAAAAACCGCACAATAAGGAGGCAAGAAAGGTAGGCCATTATGAAGACAAAGTAGGAACTCTATTGCCTGAAATGATGTTTTTCGAAATCCCTGGATTTCTTTTATTAAAAGATTTCGCAAAATTGTGTTGAAACCTCAACATAAGGAAAATCGAGAGAGGGGAAGGAAGGTGTGTCCACTTACATCAGCATTCCAAGGCAGAGCAGTATTGCCGAGATCCTGGCAGCGAAGAACTGGCATACAATGTCTTGTTGAAGCCCACAAATCGCAACATCTACCACCTCCGCAAAGCAAACTAGAATTTGATTTCAAACTACAAAACGATAGTCCCCCATTGGAGGAAGATGCAAGAGACGTATAGGAGCACATGCTCTTGGTCACCACTTCCATGTTTGTGTCTTCTGCCACACAAGTTCTACCTGTGTTGATGGAGAGGAAGGAGGCTGGAGATGGAGCAAGATGGTGGAGGAGACAGACGGAGAGCGCAACAAGAAGAGAGTGGGGGAACAAGTGTAGGGTGAAAAGCTCCGGGGTGGTAAGGGCCGTTCCCAAATTAAGGGGCTTAGGACTAGGCAAAGGGTCCTTAGGATAAGGCAATAGCCAAGTCCAGCTTTGCATTTTGGGAATGTCCCTCTGGCATGGGCCTTATGCATACTAAAGGAAAGGCAAATTCTATCAATTCTATTAAAAAAATTGGGCATATGTAGATCTTAAACTTGCTGTAGATTGCGATGTATAGGAGAAGGGAAGACTCATAGGCATAATTAGCTTCATACTCTTAAGGAATAGGCGTAAGGTCCCTCTTCTTTTCTGGTACAGATAGTGATTAATATAAGGTGCCCCTCCAAATACTCTAGGAAATTTCCCCGGGTGCTTTATTGTGTGTTGGTAAAAAGTATGAGAGAAGCCACAATGAGAAGAAAAGAGAGAGTGGAACAAGAAACAATCAGAACTTGGGAGGTCAATCCATGAAAGTGAACATGAGAACAAAATGAACTTACTTACTTTTTAACCCCCAAATGATGGTCGATGACATCCAAGACTAGGCAAATTACTTTGAAAGTTTTTTCCTAGTGTATTTGAATTTTGGAGGGGCACCTTATATAAAGAGGAGAGATTTTAGGCATACTCCTTAAGAGTGGGAGAGATCTTGAGCCTTTACAACTACTACTTATGTCATAAGTATATGGGAAGGCACTAGTGTTAAGTAATTCCCAAAAGGGAGAGTATAAATAAATAAATTGAGAAGCGAGTAAATAGGAAATCTGAAGTTGAACTCCACAAATCTCCTAGGATCAAATGCCATTTGTTTATTCAAAGTTATTAGTAGGCCTTGTGTTGTTATTCTTAAGCATTAAGGGAAGGCCCAAATGTAGCTCAACGGTTCCTTATGTTTTCTTGTTGTGTAAAGATGGCAACCAAAGCAGTCATCCCAACCAAGAAAAAGGGAGTTTCACCCTTTTGGTGTTGGGCTTTTCAGAGCAGATAGGTACCATCATGCAGGGCACAAAAGTGATTGGGGTATCAAGCAGTTTCTTTTCACCACTCATTGGTATAGATTCTGACTTCATCACGTCCCTGCCAGGCCCATGGAAGTGGCTTCCCTAAATGTAAAAATAATTGGAGAACTTCCCAAAGTGTATTTGGAGGGCACATTATTTCTATGAATATCTCTCTTCAAAAAAAGAGAGTGGCACTTGTGCTTAGTCCTTAAGAGTGGGAGGGATCTTACACCTAATCCTTGAAGAGTGAGAGTGAATTTACATTGGAGCAAACTTTTTACAAAGTATCAAATTTCTCCACTGTTAAGGAGTAGGCGCAAGAACCCTTCCCCTCCTACGCCCTTGTGACCTACAAATGCATAGGTTCAGCATAACATCATTTCATGCTTAACTATGGCTAAAGCCCATGGTTGACACACATTCCCCAACTTGGCACATTCCCAAGAATGTGGGCACATTGTCATAAGACCACAGAAGCTGGCATTCATAGATGTGACCAAAGAAAGCGCAGGGTAAGGCTCAGAGGTTGAGGAGGGCATTACCAGAAGAAGGGAAGCTCTCTTCAAATGGGTTTTGTTATTGAAAATGCCTGATGCTTTTGAGAATTCAGCCTACTGAAGTCATGTGAAAACTCAAGTTGTTGATGATGTTTTCGCCTTGGAGGATTGAATTAGTATCATCAGGCATATATCGTTTCAAGAGATCAATTTTTGTAGATAAATTCTCCACAAAAATCAAAATTCTTTGTATCATAGGAGAACTCTCTAATTTCACTTGATCACCAACCGACTTCCACTCCTTAGTGACTACTCCATGTCAACTGGAAATGGGTTGGAAGTTGTTTCTGTAATTGATCAAGCAACACATGACAACCATCAACTCACCAAAGCATGACCTTGAACCTAGTATACATACCTACAGGAAGGCATTCTGTTCTTCAATCTAATGCTTATAGACAATGCCAAAAGGATCTTTGACAGTTTAGGGTTTAGGTTTAGATTCTTCAAGTGCCTAATGTAGGAACACCATAGTTCACAGATCTAAGCATTTTACTGCAACCAATTTTCTTAGAGACAAGTGAGATTTAGGGAAAGTCAGAAAGTGGAGATTTTATAGTCCCTGCGCATAGTTCATGCACTCCTCAGGCTTCAATGTTCCTAGGCACATGAACTTGTATCCATTATGTCGACTTTGCAGTTCAAAATTCAACTGTCTACAGTTGGATGACTTTTCCAAGAAGCAAACCTTAAGGGCATATGGTAAATTCTTACCTAAACCAACTTCATGGTGTTAGTTCTCTCAGTTGATACTTAATCATGAGAGGTTGCAATATTGAGATAAAAAATTGTAACATAAAGTGGCAAATTCTAATATAACAACACAAATTCCAAACCCTGAGTCCTGGATCAAGAGTTTTGGGTGCAAACAAAGTCATATGCATATGCATTTGCACATACAATGCATGAGAATTGTTGGAAGGAGACCTTTTGTTGTCCAACAACCCTCAGTTCTCCTATTGTGGTTTAGAGAAAGGGAAAGTGGCAGTATCCCTTTCTTTCACACTTCTAACATCATTTGTCTTGCTGACAAAGCTTCTATTTACTTAACACCCATTCACCGAAATTCCCAAGGTTTTTAGAAAATTTGAGTTCCATTTGCTCCACTAGGTCTTCCAGCAAAATTCGAAGATCACATTTTCTCCCAATGATTGTCATGGGCAAAAGAGATGCATGAAGAATAACTTCTTTTTGTCATTGAAGCGAATAATATCCTCAAATCTACATTAATTTGATGCCTAAATATGCTATTGCACAATTAAATACCAAGTGTCTTGAATTTGGGTCCTGGTTCCAATACATTCACTATCAATAATGACTAAGGTTGGTCTGGTATTGGTTTTGAACAAACCACCTTGGTCCTGCTATTGGGTCACTTTTTAAAACTTCCATACCAGCCTAGTGCTGGGCTCAAGAGTGATGTTTAGAAGAAAAACCCTATAAATAAAAATCAAGGATGGGAACCCATCCATTAAAAATACAAGGCAAATGAAAACACAAGTAAACACAAACCAAAGAAAAAACAAAAGCAAATAATCTACAAAAATCAAGTAAAGGCCTTATGCAAAGAGGATTCATAGCTACAAAATGAAATAACAAAGAAGACCTAGAACAAAAGAGTTATCATTTGCCACAAGTCAGCTAGTGATAGAGGTGCACTAGCTATGATGTGTGAAAGAGGTGAGGAACCTCAACCAAATGTAATAGCTTGCTGAAGAATTGTTATGGCTCGCGCACACTATAGGGCTATGGACACATGTTGTCTATAATAAGAAACAAGCATCGAGGGGACTAAAGAAGACCGTTGATGTCACGTGATAGTGGTATGTGCATAAGTAATTAAAAATGAATCAAAACGAAAATGAAGACACCCATATGTTTTAATAGCAAGGGGAATGAAATCATCACCTAATGTTCATTCATCATATGATTGTGTTTTTACTTATGTAGCCATCATTGCTACATCTGCCATTGTCATTGATGTTCATTGCACCATACTTGTGTGAATTGAATAAGCAATGATGATGTTCATCAAGGTCCAAAAGCTATCTCTAGTGATAAAGATATTCATTCATCGTTGGGTGTGGTGAAGGAAAAGGTGAGGGACCTCCTTTGAACGTGTGTTCCACTCTCCAAAACAACAGTTGTGATAATATCCCAAAGTGTATTATGGGCTACTATATGTTCACTCCGATAGGGGCATTGAAGCAAATGGGTATTTAGATTATCAATGGTATGACCATACTAACACTGCAAAAGATGGGCAACCATAGGATGTGGAAAGCCAAGATAAGTATGTAGTGATGTAAAGAAGTGGGCTAAAGATATATGAAATGTAGGTGTGGTAGGACGAATTAATAATCGAGTGCCTATCCTTGGACTTACACATGAGTAAAAACATGCTTGCGCAATATTTGAAGGAACGTCTATTAGAAGCAAAACAAACTTTTGCTTGTGTAGGCGATCTACTAAAGAAGTTTACAACTAAGGATAATACTAAACTATTAGGGTCCCAAAGGGTGGGACCTGAGAGTGGACAACTTGGGGTAATAGGGTTCAAGTATCTCATAGTGCCATTGGAACAGGGAAATGTTAGTTTCAACATGTGTTATTGCATCTAAAAGGATAAGGCGATCATTTTAGAGGTCGTTTGAAGAAATAAGAAAAATGGCCTAACGACTAGTTAGGTGATCGATAAAACCCCCACACCAAGTAACTTTTCCAATGTAATTATGGTACGAATATCAAACTCAATGCAATGTTGCAAAATACATGGAGATGGAAACACTATACAAAGTAAGTAGCCAGGGCATTGAGCATAACACAATAAGAGCATCACAAAAGTCGTTTGAAGATTTATAAGCATAGGGAGGTTAGATATGTCCCAAGATCCTCATGAAAAACTAAAACCACAAATGATTCAATGAATGACCTAGATCCCACCAATGTGCCCAAAATATATAAACATGAGTCAAGAATAAAAAAGTTAGGAAGAAATGATATAAAGTGGTCCAACCCCTATGGAGACCAAGCTACACACTTTGTTGATTGTTAAAATGTTCCATGAGAGTATCCCTAAACTAAATAGCCAATGTGCAAGCAATTAGGTGATAGGTCACCTCACTAATCATGATGAGATGTATGCCTCCATATTATTTCTCTAATGTTAAGAATTGAGATGCAAAAAACAAACGTGATATTGAAGGTGGAACATGACCTCAAGCAATGTGCCCACATACCTTGAAAAAAAGGTCAAAATTACTTGCAAAATCATCTGGGACAAAACAATCTCGTAAAATCTCATACACCATACCTAAGGGGCACCAAAAGAAAGACGTGGTGAATGAACCAAGGCAAAAATAAATGTCTCCAAATCTAAAATACCTTTCATCCCAAGATGGAAATATTAACGAAAGGGGGGAGATCAATTTCGACAAGTGGATAGAGAAGGTGAAGGACTTTTGTGGTTTTGTCAAATGGGTTGTAGGTGTGTTTGGAACTAGTGCACATATTGTTCGAGCATACTCCCCTACATGAACAAGGGCCTATGTGTGGCTTAATTGTGTTTATGAAGGTGGGGTAGGATTTGGAGTCAATTCCAAACATATGTGAGAAACTAAAATAAATGTTTTAATCGTGTGCTCCTCTTGTAATGTCTCCCAATCACCACCCATGTATCAATGCAAGCAAGCATGAGTATTTTGGTGGCCTTTCTCACCACCATGTGGAGGAAATGACAAACACCAAAAAAGGAATAATAAAAAGACATGCCAAGTTATAATATTGGAAGGATTAGATGTTAATTGAGATAAAGGGATATGCAAAGATTGTTGAACATCAACTTGAACAAAATATGGAACATGATAGTATGAACAAAGATGAGGTAAACCCAAATGTCCATGTATACATGGTAAACCCATGTCCATGTTGAAGAAGGTGGATAACATGCTAAAGTTGGAGGTAATAGTACTACCCTTGAAAAGTTGCCAATGAATGGTGCATGAAAGTTGATGTCGTGCTAAAACCTCCCCTACACTGGATAGACAACCACAAGAGGGATAAGGAACGCAGGGTTGCAAAAAAGAAAACCATACAAAAGATACTTGAGAAGCCTTTAATGAGTGTGGTGGGTAAGGTGAAAAGAGGGCTAATGGACCAAGAGAGGATGAAGCGATTGGCTAAAATAAACTAAAAGGGATGGGAATGATGGGTGGATGGAGGGAAGTTACAACACAATTAGGCATAGGGATAAAACTGACTATTGGCTTTCCATTGAGTGTTTACTAGGAAGGTTGGGATGTTTAATGATGCTTTGGGGATGAAAAGCCCACAAGATTTGCCATGCTTATCCCCAACCTAACACATCTAATCTAAAATTGGGACCTTAAACCCCAATCTCGAAATGCCCAACTTGAAACACCCCCTTAATCCCCTTTAAACCCTAAAATTATTGCCCCAAAAAAAGAGTACTTACAAAAAAAAGGAAAAAATTAGAAGAGGACGTATGCAAACAAATTCACAAAAACCCAAGGAATAGGTGGGAATAACAAATGAACCCAGCTTTAGACTCACCATTACTCATGTGTGTGCGCTTTTGCTCAAAGGTTTTTCTTGCTTGCCTTGCTTGTTCTGCCTTGCCCTTGTCTTGTTTTGCTTCACCTTGCCTTGCCCTATCGACTTTGTTTTGCCTTGCCCCACTTTGCCTTGCCTTGCCCTACCTAGCCCTTGACCATGCCTACCCTGCTTTGGCTATGCCTGCTATGTGTGCCTTTGGCTACCTTTGGTAACACTTCACTTAGGATAATTCAAGTATTGTAGGTGAATTATAACAAGCTATAGGGACCTAAAACATTTTATATAATTCCATGCCCCCAATCAAGGAGCACATGGGTGTCATTAATTTGTTTTGTGAGGATTTAAGCAAGAGGCTAGGCTAGGGCAAAAACAAAGTAGGCTAAAGGTGGAAACAAGCAAAGGCTTGGAAGGGAGGGAGAGAAAGGAGAAAGTGTGTGGGAGTGAGAGATTGGAGGAAATTTGGTATTGGTATAAAATTGGTATTGTCTTAGGTCATACTAGCCTAATAGGGTCTTTGATATTAATGTTGATACCATGCACACTAGCCTTATGTATTAGATCAACACTAGCCTAGTTGTGACTCACTTCACATTGTATCTCCATGCTAGATATGGCTCCATTGCCCACTGCTACTTCTTATTCCATTAATCAAGTATCATGTGTGTTAACATCTTTTATTTTGCTCTATAACCAAGACTCTTTCTATGTTTATTCATGTGTAAAAGTTTGAATCCATTTTCTCAATCATTAAAAGACAAGAACACTCCAACTTTTGGTTAAACTTCAAATCAATGTCTCTCTTGTAGCATAACCTTGAGTCTCACAAATTGAATGACAAAATGTGAAAGACAAATTCATGACATGATTAAGCTATCCATAAACTCTATCCTAGTGATATCAATTTTCAAAACTAAGGATGAACTCCTGAAAGTGAGTATCATAGTTTTTTTAAAAACTAGACTACAATTGACCTAGGTTATAGACACATAGATTATGCAAACACCTAAATAGAGGGCTAACCAAGTTAAGGTCTACCTATTTTATTACATGCTACCTACCTATCTACCTACCTACTTATCCTCCTACCTATGTAGGACATGGATGATGAATTGATTACATGGGGGGTTATCAAGGGGCCTACCCAAACTAGGGGATATTTAAGGGTTACTTAAAAAACTACATAAGCCATACTTAGGGGGTTGTAAAAATATTTTCTAAGTTAGGGAATGCTTAAGGGCTATTTAGGGAGGCTATTTGAATAACCAAAGGGGTTACTTAAAGGCCACTTAGGGGCCTACTTGGGTTATGGGCTATTTAAAATAAGGACCATCATTAAAGCCTATGTATAAAAGGTTACACAAGGGCTATTTATGGTGTCACATAAGGGTTACCTAGGGACTTACTTAAGTTAGGGGATACCTAAATGTTATTTAAAGGTTTATTTAAGGAATTAAATAGGGTCTACAAATGGATTATGAATTAGCCTTAGGTAGCCCCCTAAATAGGCCTTATGTAAGTTTTTTTTGCATTATGAATCTACCTTAAGTAGTCTTTTAAATAACCTTTAGGTATACCCTAACCTAAGAAATCTTTATCTAGCCCCATAAGTAGCTTCTATGTAACCCTTTAGTAGTTGTTAAATATGCTATAACCTAAGTAAGCCCTTAAGTGTCTCCCTAGTTAGCCCTTTAAGTAGGCTTTATGTAATCCCCTTACTAGTCCTAAGGTATCCCATAACCTAGGTAGACCCCTAGGTAGTCTCTAGGTAGCCCTCTAGGTAGGCCTTATTTATTCCCCTATGTAAGTTTTTGATAACCCCTAGGTAGTCCCTTAAGTAAGCTTTAGGTCTCCCATAACCTAGGTTAACCTTTAGGTGTCTCCCTAAATAATCCTTAGATAGGCCTTAGGTAGACCTCTAAGTAATCATTAGGTCTCTTGTAACTTAAGTAGACCTTTAAGTGTCTCCCTAAATAGTCTTTAGATAGGCCTTAAGTAACCCTCTAAGTAATCATTAGGTTTCTAATAACCTAGGTAAACTTTTAGATGTCTTTTTAAATAGTCTTTAGATAGACCTTAGATAGCCCCCTAAGTAATCTTTAGGTCCCCCATAACCTAGGTATACCTTTAGGTGTCTCCTTAGAAAGGTTGTAGGTAAGCCCCCTAAGTAACCACTAGGTATCCCTTAACTTAATAAATCCGTAAATAACCCCTTAAGTAAGCTTTGTGTAATCCCTTAATTCCCTCTTAAGTATCCCATAACATACGTAGTCCTTTATTAGGTAGACATGTAAATGTAAGCAAAACACAAGAGACAAGAGGAAATTCAAACATTTTGGGGTGAAGAGGAAATTTGAGTTTCTCCCTTTAATATTTTCCTTTAGCAAAGTCCCATCTTGCATTTTGATTTTGATTTTTAGTTTTAGGGAAACGCAAGGTTTTGCTCTTGGGTTTTATTGTCTTTGCGGATAACTTTAATAAGTCAACAATGGTTAAATCTAATGTTGGGCAGTTCTCACTTTTTCATGAAAACCATTGGTTTCGATTCTTTGAGAAGGTTGAAAGAATTGCATCACTTCTTTTTTATATTTTAGATTATTATTTTTAATAATTTCCCTAGTTTTTAAAAACTCCATAAAAATGAAATTGATGGTTTTCAGGGTAGCTGATTTTCACAAGTTTTTGAACCATTAGTTTTCAAAGGTGGTTTTCACAAAATAGTTATCACAATTGTTATTTTTTTTAAAAAAAAACATAAAAATGATAATTTTAATAAATAAATCCACAAAAGAAATATAGTTTTCAGTCTTTTTCACATTGAAATTTCTCATATTCATCATTCATAGTTTTCAATTTCTTTTCTTTCATATTCTTCTTCAAATTCTTCCAATTCCTCTTCAAAGTTCTCTTCCCTCTCTATAACTCTACCAGCTAGATGCCTCCATACAACTTACTTTAGAATCATTCAGCCAATTTTTGTTAACAAAAACAAGTTTCTCTAGGTTTTTTGATTGCAAATGACATTTTTTAAGGTTTGTTAAAATTCCAACAAGAGAAAAAATATGTTCCATCTCTATTTGAGAACCTATAATGCCAAGTATTTTCTTACTAGAAGCCCTACAACTAGAAACCTAAAATGATGTTTTTCCCACCATAACAAAAGGCTCTTAATGTCCTTCACATTTACATGAAATCTCCTAAAGTTTAACAACTCTTTAGTCACCAACTTTTTTGCAAGTTTGTTGCTACTAGTGGTCATTTGGAAGATGTTTAATTTGTTGTCCTCATCTTTGTGATCTATAAAACCACTAGATTCACTTTCTCCCACAGGATGTAGGTAAGGGTAACACTTCAAAAACATACCATATAATGTTTTCACATCATATTTTTCCATAATAAACACTTTGTGCTCATGCCCAATATAAGAAGACACATGACGAAAACCTTTAAACCTTGGGTTTAACATCAAGGAGAGCATGTTATGAATTTTTTTTTTTTCATAGCTTCTTAAGAATGTAAAAAATGAGTCAAGAATCGGGCAACGACCTCTTTTATGATATTAGAGGCCAACAAAGACAATTCATGGGTAACTCTTCCATCATCATCCATTAGAGGGTCAAAGGTTGGTTGTATTTTTATTTTTTCCTTCATCTTTAGATTCAAGGTTATGGACTTATGAAAATATGGTACAATTCTGACCATTGAATAGTCCATAACTATCATTTAGCTAAAATTTTCATGGGAAGGAATTTTGATTTGAGTTTTTCATCTCATATTATAACTTATGTTGAATCACTATAACACATTTAGAATGGAAATCAATACAAATTTTTTCATTTTCTAATTTTTGAATCTAGCCAATCGGTCCCTATTTTTGGACTTTAAAAGTCCATTACTATTAGTGGATGAATGTTTTTTTTTAAAAAACTACATGGATGTGTTAATAATGAAGTTGTTAGTCTAAATTCAATTGCTAATTATTATGTATATATATATATTAAATACCATACACATTTGAACAAAAGGTGCCCAAGAAAAAAATGTCACATTGTCACAAAAATGAGCCATTCAACCTTGCATCTTCCCCAAAACCTCTTGAAATAAAATGACTTTAAACTTACAAACCTATAGGAAACAAAGAATATATTAATAATTGTAAAAGAGAACTTCAAATTATGAAAAATATAAGACAAATTGAAAGTGAAGTTTAATTTACCTAAAATTAACCTTGTTTTTACTAGTGTATTTAAGTTTTTGGGGCAAACTCCAACATCCATACATGCCTTGTTCCATTTTGGTCTGCCCTTACTAGAGTTTTTCAACCAAATAATGCATTTTGAATGTTGGATTGCACATTATTTATTGACATGAATTTCATGTCTTTGCAAATTTTCTCCTTAACAATCCCATATTGGCATGCCTTGGAAAAAAAATGTCCAAATTAACTTCCATTGAAACTTTCCTCCCACCCTAAAATATCATAGTTCACAACAAACCTTAGTGCTAAAGTCATTGCATTCAAATTAGCCCCCTCATCTTTAACAAATGCAATGATTTTCTTCCTAAAGCCAAAGGAATCCAAAAGATTATTCAAGTTTATAGCTAGAGCTTGCCATGTGGTTTCAATAGCTTCAAATAACCTAATAGTCACTTGCCATGTGGTTTTAGTAGTTTCAAATAACCTAATAGGTCTTGCAAAAATTATTTTTGTTGCACATCATCCTTCTTAAAATGATCTTTAGCAAAAAAAACTAAGAGATTTCATTAGCAAACCCATTAGGTTTTTTTTTTTATGGTTGTCTCTTGAAACCACTCCTCACATAATTGTTTATTTCATTATAAGGAATCCTATCCATTCCAACCCATGCGTTTGTAACTTTTGTCCAAATCAACCATTTTTGCGATTTCAGATACAATTGTCCTTTATGGCATTTGGTAAAAATGACTGGTAGTTGCATAAACAACTACAAAATGGCTTGTAGTTGCATATGCAACTTATACTTATGACTTATGTCAATTTGGATGAAAATGAAAATGAAAAATACAATTATATCATCCATTTTTAATGGCATCCCAAAATAGATGAAAATGTAGTTGTTTTTGTGACTTGGAAGGCGGTTCAAGGGCCATTGGATACCATGCGGCATTTTTTCAACTTGATTTGCGACTATAGATTTTTGTTGCAAATGCACATGTAGTCAAATGTGAAAAAAAAAAGTTGGTCAATGAAATTACTAGATTTAGTAGTCTAATTGTTTTCCTTTAACTTTTTTCAATGAATTAACCATTAAATGTGTAATAGGGTTTGGTGGGTTTGTGAGAATTTCAAAGGACCCATGGCAATTAATGGTAAAAATAAGGTTAAATAGTAGGTATTTGATCATATTGTTGATATGTGATAATGCTTTTGTGTTAATTATTTAATTAATTAGGCTATGTAATTAATGTATTAAATAGGCAATAAGTAGGATAGGTAGTAAGTAGCAAGTAGGTCATATGTATGTGGGTTAAGTAATAAGTATTTTATCATGTTGATAAATGTGATATTTTTTGAATAATTACTATATTAGGTAGGCAATGTAATTTATTTATTGAATATGTTAGGTACTAGGATATGGCCCATTTCATATCAGACATTTAAATTACATTTTTTGGGTACAATTATGATCTATTATAATTAAAATTGCATAATATAATATTTTAAATCAAATAGATGTTTGAGATGTGAAAAAAACAAAAAAATTACATAAATTTTTTATCATAATTTTAAGTAAAACTTAAGATATTATATGTGTAAACATAATAAGATTTATAGTTCCATGAAATTAATTAATTATATGGCATTAATCAATATATAGAAATTAAAATTGATTATTTAGATTAATCTTTTATATCACAAATATAGTTAATAAGATAAAATTTATTATATTTCTATTATAATTTATTTATGATTCATTTATAAATATTATATGTGAATAAATTATATATCAGGAAAATTTAATTAAATTTTATTGGTAAAATTATGATATATCAAAAAAAAATTGTATAATATAATTTTTAGAATCAAATGAAGGTTTAAGACATGAAATTTATATATCTATTTGTTATTATATTATCCATTTATAAATCATGTGATTGAATTTTTTTTTCCCCTGGAATGGTCTTTGAAATTTATTGAATAACAAAATTCAAATATTTTTCTTTTCAAATCAATTTATACTTTTAAGAGGAAAAAATATTTTTGTGTACATTATTTGAAAAAAATTAAGTTTAAACTTTAATCTTGTCATTTGGACAAAATTGTAATAAAATATCAAAGTTCAAAAATGATATTTTGTGTAATGTTTGAAATCAAATAAGTTAAATAAAATGCACATTGCTTCTTTTCCAGAACATGTGGGGTGGTTTCGTGGTAAAGGAGTTGATTTCCATCCTTTGGGTTCAAGGAGCAATCCTCATGAATGGCATATGTTGTGGTCAATGTTGGAATGTTGACCAAATATTCTCTACCTACATAGCCAACAAAGGTTAAGTGCTTATTAGGTGACCTAAATAGGCACAATAGGGGGCCTACTTAACAACTTAAACTAGCTTTTAAAGCCTAGCCTATGTAATGACATGTGTCAACATGGTACATGTTGAATTTAATGAAATTAACAATAATGTAAATATATATAATGTCATTATTTTATTATTTAAATAATAAATATTTAAACAAATATAAATAATGCAACTACATTTTTGAGTCATAAAATTAATCACAAAATGACAATGCCATGTAAGCTAATTTGGATGGATGAAAAATTCATGAAAATTGCATCCTTATTCAATTGCCTTGGCAATTTGGTGCCACATATTGTTTTTTGCAACTAAAATTTTATGCGACCTGTCCAAGGTGACTAGGCACTATAGCAAGTCACATGTGGTAATTGCCACTAAAATGAGTCATATATCTAATCGTATATTTGCAAATTCCTTGTAATGCTTCTTCCTTGAATTTCTTTACAAATAATGTATGTTTTACATCCACATGTTTTTTAAAGGTAGTTATTCCATAAGTTTAAAAATATGAACTCCTTTTCTGAATTTGGTTTTTATAGTAAGAGGGACATACTCATTGTGACAAATCATGTAGCACATCACTTGAGGTACCTTGCCATGTATTTGTGTATTGTCATTGACAACATAAAAGGCCCAACATAGTGCATTTTTGCCATGAGATTTCCAAAATCTTTAAGCATGCAAAACCTAAAGTCTTTGATTCACATTCTTCTAATCATTTTCTAGAATTGTGCTCATTTGGGTTTGCAAGTTCTCATTTCCTTGTGATGTTTCAGGGAAAGGTTCTTCTTCCATAGAAACATCATTTTGGAATATTTCACAAAACTTTATTTCAATTTTCATAACATTTTCATTCTAATTGGATTGGGCCATTATAATAGAAAATAATTGGCTAAAAAAAGGTACAATTATGAAACTTGAAAAGTTGGTAAGGAAGAGGAATTAGGGTATAGGGTTGAGAATCATTTACAATAATTTACAAATAAGAAAGTTCACTTCTAAATATAGTTGAAATGAAAAATGTATAATAAGTAGTTTTTTCAAAAAAGTAATGTTTCTGCACCATTTAGCCACAAAAATGTTTTTTTAGGTTTTAGGGTTAGATTTTAATGGACAATATTAGAACAACTTAACCCTAACCCTAAAAAATAAATAAAGAAAAAAAACACAAGGGTGTAGAGAGGATTAGATGCTTGAGGAATTTGTCAATCAAAAGATATAAACAAATTAAAGAAAATAAAAGTTAATTTCAAGTTTACTTCAAAAAGAGCTTGGAAGCATGACCTCCACCTTGAATCGGCTTTGGAATCTTGAAATTGCGAAAAAAAGGAGGGGAAAAATATTAACTTATAGAAACAATGCATATAATGCAAGTTAAAATTCAAGCAAAAGCTAGAAGTGAAAGATAAAACCAAGAAATGAGAGTCGAAAACAAGAGCTAGAACATAAAACTACCTTGAGTTGAAGCAACAACTAGTGAGATGCGAGAGCCATGTAAGCTAGAATGTAAGCAAAAGCTAGAAGTGAGAAATGAAAAACAGAAACAAGATATGAGAGCCATGCAAGTTAGAATGTAAACAAAAGCCAAAAGTGAGAAGCAAGAAATAAAAGCAAGATGCGAAAGCCATGCAAGCAAGAGCTAGAAGTAAGAAGTGAGAAGTGAGAGACAAAAATGCGGAAAGCAAAAGTGAAAGATAAAAGTGCAAGAGATAAAACCAAAAAGAGAAAAACAGAAGCAAAAACAAGAGACAAACGCGAAAAGCAAGAGAAAAACGTGAAAAACAAGAGACAAAAGCGAGAAATGATAGACAAAAGCAAGAGATAGATGTGAGAAATGAAAGACAAATGCAAAGTGAAAGATAGACATGAGAAGCGAAAGGTAGATGCAAGAAGCGAGAGACAAAAATGAGAAATAGAAGTGAAAAGTGAAAGACAAAAATGATAAGTAGAAGCAAAAGTCAGAAACAAAAAGTGAAAAATAGAAACGAAAACCAAAAGTAAGAAGTAAAAGATAGAATTGAAAGTTAGAAGCAAGAAGCAAAAGCAAAACAAAAGCTAGAAGTGAAAAGCGAAAGTTAAGCAAGAGCGAGAAACGAAAGTTCAACAAGAGTCATAAACGAGGAGCAAGAGATAAAAGTTAAATGGCTAGCCCTAAACCTTAAACCTAAAACAACTGACCCTAAAACCTAAACTTAAAAGGGCTAACCCTAAACCCTAAACTTGTATTTATAACTTATAACGCTAAAGCTGAAAATTGAAAAGGGTATTGGGAGATACCCCTCCCAATTTTCAATTTTTGAAAACTTTAAAGGTTTTTAGGGGGGGTGGTTTTCATTAAGACGAAAATTGTCAATCAATTTTTTAATTCAATTTTCATTCAATCTAAGAACCGACAGTTTTCAGCTTTAAAATTGGCCTAAAAACCTTAATGGTTTTCAGGCTACCTTTATGAATCGTTCAACATTAGTTAAATCCTTAAAATTGAAGGGCCCCCAAATTGTTTAATTGTTAAAGTTTGGTAGTTTTTTCTAACTTGTGATTTAATTAAGGCCATCAATTCCACATTGGTATTTATGGATTATTGTATTTGACCATTATTTTTAATAAAAAGTATTCATAAAGTTAGCCAAATTAACGACCAACGTGTAAGTTTCATTAAAATTGATGATTACTCCAAGAATTTGAAATATGAGTTCACCAAAGGGGGAAAATGCATTTTGACTTAAGATCGTAGGAATTTAGGCATGCATTTTGTCAAAAAATGAATTTTTTCTCATTCTTGTGCCATGTAAGTGAACTTTGTTGTTTTTTTTAGCACTTGGGAAAATAGTGAAAGGTGATAGGTTTTTCTAGGTTTTTGCAAACAAAAGACGAGGCAAGGCGTTTGTTGGTGAAACATAATGAACTTCTTGTTTTTGTAGGTGAAGGAGTTCAAAGTTGGAAGCTTATAACAAACTATGTGATTTTTAACATTTGGGAGATAGATAGGCAACTTGGAAGGCAAAGGGTGTAGGTAAAGGAACTAGGAATGTGGAGCTTGCAATAACCTCCAAAATTGAAGTGATGAACATATGTCATAATCAAAAGTTATAAAGTCATCAAAAGTTGCAAAAGAGTTAAAGTCAAATCTTATTTTTGAAATTAGTGAACTAGTTCAAATTTGAAGTGCGATTGTTTTGCATAAGAGAAAATAACATTCCTTTTTGGGGATACTTGTAATTAAAGTGTGACGTTGTGAGTTTGATACATATGTCACTCTAAAAGAAAGAAAAATAGATATAAGAAGCTTGTTAATTGTTTCAAAGATCACAATAGATTTCTTTTGTTTGGTTTCCATGGCTTGAGGTTGTTTCTTTAATTTGTTTTCTATATTGTAGTTATGATGATGGAATGATCTTAACATGTTTTGAGTGCTTATACAAGGATGTTGAAGATAACTATTTAGTTTTTAATACTTCAAAACAATGCAAAAGACTTGAAAAATCATTAGGAAAGTTGTAGGTTGCTTGATGAACCATGTTGAAGTTGGAAACTTGACATGCTTTGTTAGTACACTTTGAAATCACTTGTTTTGCAGTTGCATTTGCAATATCATCATATTCAAGGTGTGGTCAAGTTTCTTTCATTTGTTTTAAATAGATAGAGCTTGTTTGTTGTTGCTAAGTTAATATTCATTCAAGTATTGCATTTTACCTTGTTATTATCACTTGTAAATTTTCATTTCTTATTTTGAATTAAGTAGCCTTTATTATATAATCATTTTCATAGTTTTTTTTTCTAGAAGAAAAGGAAAGTTCTCATACATCAATTTAAATCAAGTGTCGAAAACAATTTTAAATATAACATTTTGAAGCCATTTTTCAATGGAAGTAGTTTCTTGAATGAAAGCAGTTTTTCAATGGAAGTAGTTTTTTGAATGAAAATAGTTTTACAATGGAAGTAGTTTTTTGAATGAAAGTAGTTTTTCAATGGAAGTAGTTTTTTGAATGAAAGCAATTTTTCAATGGAAGTAGTTTTTTCAATGAAAGCAGTTTTTCAATGGAAGTAGTTTTTTCAATGAAAGCAGTTTTTCAATGGAAGTAGTTTTTCCAATGAAAGCAGTTTTTCAATGGAAGTAGTTTTTTCAATGAAAGCAAATTTTCAATGGAAGCAATTTTTTCAATGAAAGTAAATTTTTAATGGAAATAGTTTTTTCAATGAAAGCAATTTTTTAGTGTAAATAAAAATTTTCAATGAAAATAACTTTTTAATGGAAGTAGTTTTTTCAATGAAGCAATTTTTCAATGAAAGTAATTTTTCAATGCAAATAATGTTTTCTAATGAAAGCAGTTTTTCAGTGCAAATAATCTTTCAATGCAAATAATTTTCCAATATAATTTCTTTTCCAAAACAAGTAATTTTTCAATATAAGTAATTTTTAATGAAAATAAATTTTTAGTGCAAGAAAATTTTTAATGCAAACTTTAATTTTTTAATGTTAACAATTTTTCAATTTGAGAAATTTTTTCATTTAAGCAATTTTCAATATAATTTTTTTTAATGCACGGAATTTTCCAAAAACAAAAGTAAATAATTTTGAATGAGTCATTGATTTTATCTTTTTTGAATGTGTTTATGTGGGAACCATGTTTTTCTTAATATAGATATCCATTAAATTGAAGTTCATAATAATGGAAACATCTTTATTAAATTTTTTTGATTGATCATTTGAACATGTATTGCATTCATATGGCTTTCATTTAATTTCAACATACAAATATGAAATAGGCAATTATCTTTTTGATTCTATATATCTTATTTATTGAATAATCATTTATTATCTTTTGAATTGAAGCAAAATAACATGGCACATTTATTTAGAAGAAATTAAAGAACCAATTCCCACAGAACAACTTTTTACAAAACATGACGTTCAATAAAATATAATAAAATGTTAATAAAAAATACTCATAATTCAATATACATTGAAATTTATAATAAAAAATCCAAGATGTTCCCATAATTCCATGTTTTTAGTTGTGAAAGGTTATGTTTTTAAAAATAACCTAAATGTTTTTCAAATGAATTGTCAAAACAACAATCTATATACTTTCAAATTCAAATAAAACCTAGTTCAACATCATACATATGTATAATTTATTTACATAATATTAATGAAAATAAACCACATTTATATCAAATACCAAAAAAAATTTCTAGAAATAAAATCATTCCATTAATCCAAAAATTAACACAATTAAATTTTCAAAAAATTTCATCATGATTTGTTTATACTCAAATTTATAAACTCCAAAGGTATGGGCATATAAGATGCATGGTAATGTTATTAATGTCCCTGCAAATGTGGATCAAATTCAATCAATACTATCACATTTACTACATGATGGTGCAACTATAGGTGTGTTTTTTAAATGACGTCTTGAATACAAATCATTTATATGTCAGGAAATGTTCGTCCAAATAAGGTGGTGGTTGTTTTACAAGATTTAATTGAAACACCATTATGCAAAAAAATTGAATGTTACCATTCATCATTACTGGACAAATTTTTTTTCTTAGCATATGAATTCAGAATTTGAAATTCCTACTTATAATAATGCATCATCTGATAATTTTGATTTTGACAATGAAGAAATACATTGTACACCAACATAATCAATGATACATAATTTTTTAGATGCTCCAAAAATAATGGACAATGAAAATATTATATATTCTATTACCCCAAGTCATAATTTTCACCCTTTAGGTTTATTTAAATATAAACATTCAGAGAAACTAAATTTTCAAACATTGTTATATGGGCAACCTCAACAATTTTCTAAAAGCTTTTCATATCAACAAATAGCTCAATGGGAATTATTTCATAAATTTGGGGATTTTTCAACAAATATTTCAAACCTTTTTTTTAAAGCTGCTAAAGTTTCCATCCAAAAAATCATAGGTTTTGGTTGGGTGCGAATATGAAAAAGAAAACTATGTGGTAAAACTTTAAAAGCTTATTTAGTACGAGATAAATCAAATTTAAGTAATATTTAAAAATCATATTTAGGTTATTATGATTTGGAAAACTTGAATAATTCATTTGATTATTTTGAAAGGTTATGGAAAACATTATTTACAATGATTCAACAACTCACTCTTCCAACATTCTTACCAAACCCATTACAAAATGCACAACAACACTAACACACACATACATGTGAGGAAAAAAATCATGTTTGTAAATTTCATTATTCATTGCTTCCTATGAGTGAAACAAAATATTTCAATTTTTAAAAGATTTAAAAGAAAATGATGATATATCATTTCTAAAATTCTAAATTCTTTAAACCTCAATGAAAGTACATATATATTAAGTTTGAGAAGTAAATTAACAAAGCCGCACATTTTTTTTAAAAAAACATTTAAAAACATAAAAATTAATGCATTTAGTATATGTGCTGTTCATTTATGGTTTGCAAATACAAATATTCAATTTATCTTGGACTCATATGTAGTTGCAACATATTACACGTCACATATGAAAAAATAAAAATGAATAACATCAGAACTACATTTTATCAGAAAAATGCATCACACATAATATAAATGCAAATATAAGAATTCAAAAGTTAGCTAATGTTTTTGTTAATGCCCAACAAATGGTTGTTCAACTTGCTACTTACCTTGTGTTTTCTTTACCAGTATATCATTCATTTGGAACATTTCAACTCATAAATACTTTTTTTTTTTGAATAATGGGCTTTTATATTAAAACCATAAGTTGCATTAATTGAATTAGAACCAAATTCAACTCATATAATGTGTTGATTGATCATAGATAAGTATATTAATTGTCCTAGTCAATATGAATCATTGTTATTAGCAGAATTTAGTTTTTTTAATAACATTTGAAAAATAAGATTTCAAAACATCGCAAACCCAAAATGATTAGGTTTATAAATTATAATAAATATAAATATATTGAAAATTGGTTGAGAAAACAAGTTTTATTGTATTCAGGTGAAAGCACATTAAGGTGGAATACTTTCTAGCATATGTGGAGTCCATACTAATGTTAAAATAAAAGTCCATTTTACATTATAATATAATACATTATATTGCACAAGTCATATAACAAAGTTAAATAATTTATTTTTTACTTTTAAACTTTGTCAATTGTAGATAATTGTATCAAAAAAATTACATTTAAAAAATGAGAAGTTGAATTATTAATTCGAATGAACAAAGGACTTTATAAAAAAATCCATATTTCATTGTATATTTCAATTTATGGTTTTCAAAATCTTTCAAAATTGTTTTTTTTTGTATCAATGGCATCACACTACTTTTTATGTCAAAAAAATCATTCAATTAAACATTCAAAACTTATTCATGAAATTCATACAATGTGATCACATCACATGAAATATTATTATTTTGAGTCCTTTTCACATATTATTCTTTTATATTTTATTCCATGGCCCATGATTGATAATCCAACAAGTTGTGACAAGATTATGTACTTTGCATTAATGTGCTTTCACCCATTCACCATTTTGAAATTCAGAAAATTTACAACTTGGAACTAATGTAACTTGACATGATGCATATTGTCAATAATTTGATGAAATTTCTAAGATTAAATCTATTTTCAACTACCAAATGCCATATCCAAATACCAAAAAAATAGATGATTCAATAGATTCAAAATCAAAACCATTAAGTTCAACTAACATTTGGACTAACGATATAAATAATGAAGTAAATGATCCACGTCGTACAATTCTTATAACAAACATAATCAATATTGAACACTATGATTTATAATTTGATTTTGTCATTTAATCACGTAATGGATCAAACCAAAAATCACAATTTTTAGAACATGAAAATTTTACAAAATCATCATATTCCATGATGATGAAGGAACTTGCATATCATAGTTTACATAAACAATTAAATGAAGAAAAAATATTAATATTTGATGATGTTATGCACAAAAACAATTGTACCTTGATACACTGATATGTTTATTTTTTACAGGGGGTGCTAAAACCGATAAATTTTTTACATTAAAACTCATAATTCAAGGATTATTACAATTATACAATAGAAACATGTCTTCTAACTTAACAAAAAAAAGGCTTTACTTATGGCATCAATAGGTAAAATTGCTTTCAATATTGACGGTTTAATAATACATTAAGCATTGAACATATTTGTTTAACAATCCTTATCTAGTTTACCAAACTTATCATTAGATTCATTAAATGGGCTTACATGTCGATATGAACAATTACAACTTGTTGTCATAGATGAAATATCATTTGTTAATGCTATAATGTTTAATGTTATAGATAATAGGTTAAGGTCCATAAAACACATTTAAACAATTTTTTTGGTGGTGTTGATGTTACCATGATAAGTGATTTCTATCAAACATCCCTTGTGAAAGATAGTTGGATCTTTCAAAATATCAAAGATAATGTTCATGTGTTAGCAACAAATTTTTGGCAAACATATGTCCAATGTTATGAACTAAATAAAGTTATGTAGTAGTTTGATTTGGTTTTTATACAAACTTTGAACAAATTTTATATTGTAATAGAAAACACAAAAAAATTCAATTTGTAATCAATAACCACCTAACAATTTTGTTATTCCACATTTATTTTATATAAATAAACTTGTGCAAAAACAAAATGAAAATGTGTCACAACACATTAGGTCTCACATTTATTTTCAAAGCAATGGACATTAACCATTAATCATGTCCACCATCTTACAAACTTTCAAATGATCCAAGTAAAACTATGAGTTTGCATTTTATAATTCATATAAAAAAAGATATGTTGGTTGAATTATGTGCTAGTAATTATGCAACATTTGATGGTCTTATGAATGGAGCTAATGACATTTTTAAAACATCAACATATTGTGAAAAACCATTATGTGGATAATGTTTCAAAATTCTAAAATTGGAACATTAACAAGAAAAAAATATAGTCATTTATGACAATAACATTGAATCAAAATGGACACCAATTGAACCTATCATCAAAGATATAAAAGTTGATAAATCCCAATCATTTATTATAACAAAGATTCAATTTCTAATTCAACTTGCAACAACAATAACCATTCATCGTTTTCAAGGATTATCATTAGATGAATTGGTTTTTAATCCCACTAATGTTTAAAAAATGGGTTTAACATTTACTACATTATCCCACATTTGAACAAAAGAAAAACTATTTTTGTTAGCTCCTCTTCAACATGAAATTTTTTATGTGGATCCAAAAGTACATATAGAAATGAATAGATTGAAAACAATTACAACTTAGATACCATTAATTTTTCAATTTAAAAAATTACATAATTTTCATGTAATTATACAAGCCTTGAATACAACTTCTTTATGCCAACATTACAAAGACATCAATCATGATCATAAACTTCAAATGTCTCATATCTTATGTTTTACAAAAACAAGAATACACCATGCATCAACAAATGTGCACAAATTTATAAATTCATTGAAGTATTCATATATTTCAATTCATGACGGTCATGGGTTAATGACGATGTATGACATACACATGTAGTTAGATTCTTTTAATACAATAATTAATGATGGCTCAAAATATATAGCAACAACTTTTAATATTAATACATGAAAACAATACATATTGTATGTGTGTATAGAGCTAAATCATGTTCAATTTCTATATTCCTAAATAATCTTCAAACTAAAATTCAATAATATCCCAAACATTGTCCAATCATCATTATGGAAAATTTTAATATTGACATTCTAAAAGACAATAACCAAACAAAAAAAACAAGAACTATTATATTTCATGGATAAATTCCAATTAAAATCATAATTTAGTGAAAACACCACAAAAACTAGATTTTAATTAGACCATATATGGATAAATGTCCTTGGAAATGAGTGCAAATTTGGTGGAACAAAAGCATATTGGTCAAATTTTCACACACCGATTTATATTGCATTCAAATTACCAAACACACTTCCAATGTATAACAAAAAACCATTAATGTCTCCATTTATATAAAGTGTAGCGTTTGTGAAAATATGCATATAAATGTTGCATTTTTCACCTAATTAATTACTCCCAAAATGTTAGTAGCTTGTGGCTTGAATTTGTATTTTTACATTTTTTTCATGGACCATGTGTAAAAAAAATCATAAATATCATAACAAGACAAAAAAGAAATTGGATGATTTTTTTATCCACATGTACACCCATCAAACACTATAACAAAACACCTTTTATGAAAAACCTAAACCCAAAATATGACCCAAAAAAATATAAAAATTGCCAAACTTCTCAAACTTCAAAATGAAAATGTGATTAAAAATTTAAATCTTTCCATGTAAATTATATACATTCAATATTGATGTTTGTTTCAAACATTGAAATACCCCATGCACATTGCTAAAAATTGTTTACATTATCCAAGTTTGAAAAACTTGAATTTTCTTAAAGAATATAATTATTTACAAACTTTATATTCATGTGTATGATTTTAAAAAAGACAATGAAACTACGGTTTCAATTTCTAAATATCCACAATGAATTTTAAGATTGTTTAAAAAACTTGATTTTTAAAATATAAATGTGAAAAAAAATTCATGCTCTTTCATAAAGCCAACAAACTTTCATCCAATATAACTTGAGTTCATAGTAAAATATTAAATGTAATACCGGACAGAGCCTCTCATTGCAGAGCCGCTTGTTTTAGTTCTTGTTGAATTTCTGTCTAAGCATAGAACCTGGTTTCTATTGTAAGTGTATGTGGTTTAGGGCTCCAGCACTCCAGCAACAAAATTCTGGGTTTTGCAAATGGCTTTCAAATATGTTCTTCTCTAGCTGTTTTATGTAGCCACTTCTTTTTGCCATGACCTATTGTGAGAAAAATCTTTAAGGTGCAACTTAAGGTGCAACTCCTAAATTGTTAAGGCTTTACAATATTTTTAGCTCCATCATTGTAAAGACATGTGCTTTGGTGGCTTGGCAAAATTCCTTAAGAAAAAAATTTACCACTAAAAACCATTTGGAAGAAGACGATAATGCTAAACTTTTCATAAGTGATGAAACCCTACCAAACTTCAAAAAGGGGAAAATCACCCACCCCAAAGGGAAAGGGAAGGACCAACAAGGACCAACAACAAGAGAGGACCAAAGGCTGACCCAGAGAAAGCTCCCAAAAGCACAAACCCACAACCTGGGGGCCAAGTTGAATTAACTCCACAAAGGACACTCCAGAGCTAAATTTGTGTACACAAACTCAAATATTTTCACAGTAGCCCAAAATGCAAGAACATGATGAAGAAGAAAACAGACAAATCCAGGAGTTAGAAATTTCATACAAGTTCCCACCCCCAAAAATTAAAGCAGGAGTTGGACAGATTGTTTGGTACAACCTTGTTTTTTTTGTACAGATTTGGATCTCTAGATAGTCCTCATTTGGTGTATACACATTTCTCGAAGAAATTGAAAGAAAGAATCTCAAACACTGGAAAGGTACTTGCTCACCTTGATGGGATCCTGGAAGACGACAACAACAACAACCAATTTAAGAATTTGTAGACAGTGAAGTGGTTTGCTGTAGGTTTTTCACAGAATGGACATAACCCCATTATGTATATGACGCAAGAAGGAGAAGTGTCTAGTAATACTTGAGGTAGAAGAAAAAGAAATTTAGGCAGATGAAGACACAGATTGCACTGATGGCCATAGCTGTATCAAGCTGAGCTTCAGCCCGGATCTTGCTCTCCTTCAACTGGCTTTTTATCCTCAAGCATGCTTGATAGGACTCGACAAGCTTGCAGTGATCTCTGGTTTTTAAATCACGAGTTATTGAGCCTAGTCTGGAAAGTGTTATGAGACTGTTCCTCCCATTCAGAATTGCACCTTCCATATTCTTCAGTTGCATACTGAGCTCTGTCATCCAGAGCGTCGTCTTTAAGAAGATGGGATCTTCTGGCACTGAGCAAGATTCGGGAATGTTCCGTGTTGCTGTGCGAAGTTTACATTTGAGTATAATGTTGCACTGAATCGAGTGGGAACTTGCGGTTTTACTGTTACCGCTAGACTTGCTGGGTCCTGCTGATCCGTTACTAGAATACGAAGTTGTAGCTGGGAGAATAGATCCGAATTGAAGAACAAAGTCTTCCTCATATGGCCACCCACATGTTCCGCCTTCCAGAGGTTTCCAGCTCGCGAGATTGATCATCTGTTTCGTGCTCTTCCTCATGAGAATCCAACTCATCCTCATATTTTCCTGCAGAGTTTTCCAAGCTCTCTTCAAGGCAGCAGCGTCGTTGGTGAATCTTTCTTCCTTCACCTGGTGCACGGTGGTGCATCTGACAGGAAAGTAGTCCGCTCTACTCATCATATTCGTGGCTACGACAGAATTCTGAAACCCCTCGTCGTCTTCTTCCAGCGAGAACCCATAATAATCTCTTTCTGAATCTCGATGATCCCTCAGCACGTCGAAACTGAAAGGACAAACCGAGAACCAATCCGCTACGAAGTCTCCTGTTTCGGGAATACCTTCGATTGTTCTGGAGAGAACCGAGTCTCCATTGTACACCACGTCAATAATGGAAATGAAATCGGAAGCAGCGACTTCTTCACTGGAGCCATCATTATCAAGTTGTAAACCTCCGCAGCTGTCCCACCCCGTACTATCATGAGAATACTCCGCCTTGCAGGACCATGTCCTCATGGTCTTCTCGTCCTTGGATGTTTCAGCTCCCTTGGTGAGAATGAACGGATAGCAAGCTGCATACAATTTCCTGAATCCACCCTGCAGTAGAACACCATTAATTGGCTGAAGGTACACGAGTTCTAATACTTCAAGCAGAAATTGTGATCCTGGACTACACTGTAACCCTGAATTTGTTTCGAAATTCCTGAGTTCAGTACTACTACTACTCACCATCGACGACACGATCGATTTCACATGCGGTTCCTTAGTAGACGGCCAGCGAGCAGTACACAGCTTCTCCCACAAGCCTTCATCCGCGCAAAGAGTGCGGAACTCGGGGCTAACGCAGCTTGCTTTGGCCAGCGTCAGTGCATCAACACGACTCAATACCTCATACACCAACTCGGCGCTCATGAGCTGCAGTAGTGCAGTACCACCGCCATACTCGGAAGCTTCAATTCCCTCTTCTCTCTCAACAAACTGTTCCATGGGAACCCGATTCTGGTCGACGACGTCCGGAGCTTCGCAACGAAATCACTCAATTTTCTCACAAGATTCTCTAACACACGGCGATCTAACAATATGAAAATGAATTGTTGGAGAAATCAAAGGAACTTCAAAGCCCAAGTTCTGCTCCTCCTGCGTCGGACTCGATCCCGCCAGAAGAAATTATTCTTCAAACCCAATTGATTTTTCTTCTTCCTCTTCACACTTCTTCCAAATTGCTAGAGTCTTCTGGCAGCAGATTCAAGCCCATCGAATAATTCTCATAGAAAAATCCAATCTTTTTCGCAGCTTGCTTGCCACAAGCTGCTGTGGATGTACTTACTATAAGCAAGTTCCAATTTTCTTTTCTTTCCTTTCCTTTTTTGTTTTGCTTTGCAGCTACACTTTACTTGGCCTTGTTCCACTCAGAGTTCAATGCAAGACTCCGTACTCTCTCCCAAAAATTGACACCACAAAACACAAAAACAAGAACAAATTTAAAAAATTAAAAAAAATCTACAAGTCTCCCTTAGGGTTTATAATAATAATTATTTTTAAAAATATTTTTATTACTATTTTTTAGTATTTTAAAAAAATTGTGAGGTAGGTGGACTGGCCTTGGGTGAACCACCACCACCCACGTTCGAGTCTAGTAGCCTATCATGGTTTTTTTTTAAAATTAATAAACTAATGGGAAAAACCCAAAATTCTATGTAAATTGCTTCTGAAATATTTGTAAATATATCCCATGCTTAAGACAATATCAGGTATGGTCTCCAAGTCCAAATCTAATAATTTTTTGAATTAATATGGCCTCTAAGAAGAGGCCTCCTCACTCCAAAAGGTAAAGGTACCAGTATGGGTGCTGATTTCACTGGTGATCATCCACAAGAGGACTTAGCCAAACCAAACATGACTACGGGGCCACACAGGAAAGTGGAAACATTTTGTTTTGGAACTGGGCTATATTTTTTGCTAGAACCAGTGTGTGTGTGAGTATTTTAAAAATATATATATATTTTAAAAAAATAATTAAAATTTTTAAATATTTTTTAAAAAGAATTTTCGCAACCTGGAGACAATAAAAAAAGGGGGGGCTGGCGAATCCAACAAAGGGATTTTAAAGATTTAAACAAATTATTTCGCCATATCTTGACCCCAAAAAAATTTAGAAGTCGCCAGATTTAGACAGGGTGTTCCTGTAGGTCGCCAGAACTAGGTAGGACTCCAAAAAAGATCTACTAGTCCACCAGGACAGTCGCCATTTACTGCTAATTAATAACTAATGCTGAGGATCCTAGCCAGTGCACCTACTTGAGGAATTTGAAGACAAAAAAACACTGGCTAGAACCTATTGTCTGAATCTGATCATTTCAAAAAAAGAAAAAAAATACAAATCTCTCAAAATATGGCGACTTTGGGCTCCTGGGTGAGCCCAGTACGCCCAATGGCTTTTCCTTATCTGACGGCGAATTTCGTTTTTTCAAAATAGCAGGAAAAAAAAGGTGGTTTCTTGGGTATTGAAATTACAAAATTTCGAATTTTTATATAATTTTTTTTTGCCAGATGTAGTTACATAGTTCCAGAAGGTAGCCAGAAATATAGAAGGATGCTTTTATTTTTTAAACATTCATGTTTTTAATAGCCAGATTTTGGCTAAATTGTCTTATCAAATGATCACATACAATACAAAATTGGTGAACAATAAAAAGGAAAAAACAACACTGCCGGTTCTGTTAGGAAAAGGACAAAAAAACAGTCTTGAATAGGACACCCAAACAAATCTGTGTCAAATTTAAAATTACATTACATCAATTTAAAAATTAAAATTTTATATATCTTTTTAATATTTCTGGCTACCCTATTACCTACTCGAAAATGACATAAAATTTGCTAAATCTGACTTAAAAAAGAATATTATTTTTAAAAAATAGACATTTATAAATATTTTTGGCTCCTATAGGTATTACTCCAACATAATATAGAAATATGGTAATTTTGATGTCCTTACTTTCAAAATCTGACAATTAAAAAACCCACCCAAGTTGGAAGCCACTACTGTTTTTAGCATTTTTGTTTTCAATTTGACTTGCCATTTGCTTTTCCAAAAATGGCTCCAATTCCCCAAAACACCAAAAATGCTCCTACCCAACATTTTGGGCCTACTTCTCTTTAGAATTATATCAATCTGGTGGAATCTTGAAGCTCTTCTTAAAACACCAAAAATAGCCACCAACATTTTTCGAACTTACACAAAAATTCTATCATGCTTCAACTTAGAGTTGAAGCTCCTCTGAAAAACCCAAAATAGCCAACTGAAGGGCAATAAGTGAGTCCAGGCCAAAAATAGTGGCAGCCAATTTTTTTGCAATAGAATTTCCATACAACCAATGAGAACACCCTACCTATTAACTCTCTGAAGACAAAAACTTATTATCCTCAACTTGGATCCATAAGGTCCCCCACTTGTGATATCCCCAAGTCTTGAATTTTCCCAATCCAACAGTTTGTTGTTTCAAATCCTTGAATTTGCTGCTATTTCCAATCCCCCAAGTTGCAGCACTTTTAATCATTCATGAACTAAAAATATATATTTTTATTTGGAAGTTCCCAATCAAGAAGTTTGTTGGCCTTGCCTACCAAGACAAGAATATTGTGTTTAGATTCATTATAGAGTATAGTAGCTAGCTTAAGGGATTTTGGCCCCTAGGTAATAATATGTCTATTTTTATATACAAGGACTTTTGAAAGATGATATTTTGGCTTGTGTTGAAAATTGAAATTAGTTATAGAGTTATGATATCTTGAAGGATTTTGGTTTCTTTCAAAGGATTTTTTTGAAGATTATATTTTCACATGGTGAAATATTTGAATTTCCATAAGTTCTCTTTTGCCTTAAGATACTTTTTAATGTAAATGGCAAGGCCACATTGTGACACACCCCTTGTTTCTATAAAATCTAATCTCTTTCCTCATATACGATACCTTAGTCCCTTGGCCAATTTGACATTAATTATATTATTTTCAGAAATGTTGAAATTTTCAAAAATTATTTCTTCGAAATCAAAAAAATATTGTGAAGAAAAATAGTGAATATTTAAAAATATTCGAGGTGTTGAAATGGCCAAGGTACCACCACAGTACTCATCACCGTCAAAAGCTTTTTTCAAAGCAGATCCATCAAACTTGCATGTCAAACCTTCATAATCACTCCAAATAAAATATTTGTAGATTGTGAGTGAGCACCACCTCTCACAATTTTGTCTGGAAGTAGGAAATTGCAAAGTCACCAACTTTTGTGATAGCGGTGTCCATATTCAGTGGTAGAGTGAGCTTTAGGACTATTGAAAAAGACCACATTCCATTATGGCTCAATACAAGTTGATTCCATGGTGTTAGTGGGGGCATGGGACCAACCAAATTACCTCACACCCCACCCACCTTTGTTGTACCTGCTGATTAGAAATTAGTTGCGAAGAAGACCTTTTTTGGATCAATTATTGGAGTTTCACCTAAGTGAACATTTCAACACTTCATTACTCAATAGGTAGCCAAGACTCTTCTTAGCACAGGTGTTAATTAGCCCACGGCCAAAATGCTCAAAGGATTTGGATCAATTTGTCACTCTTTCTATGTAAACCCAAATCTTAACTCTAATCCCTCAATGCACTATTGCTTCAACCCAACCCAATGCAGTTTCTCCTAAGTGAACATTTGCAGACTTCATTGCTCGATAGTTACCCATGCTCTTGGGAAGGGTTTTTAGCCCAAGGCGAAAAATGCTGAAAGGATTGGACCACTTTGTCACTCTTTCTATACAAACCCAAATCTTAACTCTGATCCCTCAATGCACTATTGCTTCAACCCAATGGAATATTGCATTCAATTCGTGGCTTACAATAGGTTAGACTTTTGCATTCCACACCCTACTCACATGTTGCATGCAGTTTCAAAATTATTGTTCTTGTGGAGCCCAGCCAGATACAAGGAGGCATGAAGAGAGAGTAGGGGGTCACCGTCTTCTTCAACCTTCAATTTGGACTTATTCTCCATGGAAATGGAACTCCACCAAATGTTATGGCCTTGGGGTTCATGAGTAAGGTATGGGGCATTTGGACATACTTACCCATCAACGTATAATGTTGTTAAATTGCAAATATCATTTCTATAGGCAATAGAGGTTAGACCCAAATGTAACATTTTTTTTGCATATTTAGCCCAAATCCTGAAATATCAAAAAAAATTGTAGACATGACCCTTAGTTTACAATTAACACATTCATCTTGGCAAATTCCAACCAAGATTTCACCTTTTTTTTTTGTCAAGGACACATATTGACACACCTGTGCTTTTCCTATCCATTTCGATCATGGATAAAGTCTAAGACATTGGCGACCATTTTGTTTAAGTTGTGAACATGTGAAATGAAATTATTGTTTTGAAACCAATATCCTTAGTAACATTGACTGGTTTCTCATGTGCGTAACCTTTGTTGCCTTGGTCTTAATTCAAAAATATCAATCTAAAATATGTTTTGGTACCCTTTAATATTGAAGACTCTAAATGTAAAATCATTCAATTTTTTAAAATGATGAATTAAATTATTTCTTGGGTTAAATATTTTGAATCATAAGTTGTACATCATCATATGCACCAATAACAAATTTCAAGCTCATTTAATGAAATTTTAAATTCCTTCATATTCCTTTAATATATTTATATTTATATGTTGTGAGATAGTTGTCCTATAATATTTAAAAGGAACCATGAAGAATTGTAATAATTGAATAGGTGAAATTTTTAGATTTTTTGGGATACATGATTATCAAAAATGTTATATATAGAAGTAAAATTGCATTCTAAGTATTAATATATTGATTCAAACTTTGAAAGAAATGCAAAATTTGTGTTGAAACATCAATTTTTTGGTGGCCTAACCATAGCTATATGCCCAACTCTACCAAATTGTGTCAATGTAGATGTGATATAGTTACATTTGAAAGGTGTTCACACTAAACAATGGTCAATTGTTATAATGTCAGGCGAAATCTAATCAAAGGTTTTTTCCTTTATTGCAACCTTGTGTGCTTGAAGGGAAGCTATCTCCACCAAATCCTTGGTTGCAACCCATGCTTGCATTATCATTCTTTCACAAGGAGTTGTTCATTGCAATTGTTTGTTTTCATGTGGAAAGCCTTTTGCTTGCAACTTGGCTTTAAGATGTTGAAAGGTGTTTTGGTGTATACAATCCCAATTTACTATCATTCAAAACCCTTAAAAATTGTTGTAAATGTATACAATATATGACATCATGATAGCTTGTGTGATTTTACAAAACATCATGATTGAGCATAATTTTTTTGTTCATCACTATTTGATTAAGCAAAATTTTTAAGACTATTGAAAAAAGGACCAACTCTGAAAATGTTTTAGTTGTTGGGAGTAGTTGAAATCATCTTTGCAACTTCTATAACTCCTATTGTCAATTCTTGAAGTATTCTAATAATTCATCATTGAACAATCCATCAAATTGTGAATAGGTCAAATGCATTTTGAACTTGACATTTTTTTGTGCTCTAACAACACATTCTCTCACCTTCTATGCTATTTGGTCTTCTTTACCCACACAAAAGCCTTACATTGTTTCAAAAGTTTTCATCTACCAAAAGTTTTTAAACTTGTAACTACCTCCAACACCTCAATGAATTCACAAAGGCTCTCAACTACTATTGCTTGTGTAGATGTTCTCCTCTTCATGGAGGTGGTATTCATATTATCTTTTCTAGTTTCTACCCATTTCAATATTGCTTTCAAGAGAAATAAAAAATGCATGAGAAATTCAAGAAAACATTTTCTAGGGTGCTTGGATTTGTAAAGCTCCAATCTTTTTTGTAGTGTGTATTCACTATTTGGGTGTAGCTCTTGTTTAATGTTTCTCCTTTTTTTGTTCTCATGGCCACAAGTTGCAACATCTTGTTCCAATGATTCCATGGTGCACACACAAGAGTGCTCCCATGCAATGATCTTCTATTGTGGTTGACATTGTCAAGGTGGTTCACATTCCTTGATTTTATCTATAAAGCATTTTACAAAGCTCTATATACTACACTACACTAAATTGCAAAGCCCAACTCAAAATTGCATGCGACTTTTATTTCATATGTAGTTTTCAATGACCTTAGAGTTAAATTTTCAATGTTCAACATCCTTGACACCTCTATATTAAATTTTTTTTGGCGTCATTTATTGAATCTCATTAGAGATGTTTTTACAAGTTTATTTTTGGTCTTCTTTTGTATTCAATTTCGAGTTTTTCAAACATAATATGTTTGATTTTGAAAAAATTATAATTTCAATAACCTTGAACCTAGCCTCTTGATCGAATCATATTAAGAATTAAATACAAAACAAGTGTTATGTTAAAACCCAAACCAACAACATATTTATTGCATGTTTAAGTTTTTTAAGTAATTTTTTTTTTTTTGGAATTTCAAGGGACACAACTTTTTTTTCTTCGAAAAGGTCACAAGTAAGTTTTTTTTATAATTATGTAATCACTTTTAATTGGTTTTAGAACATGGGCGCCTACATAATGTCTAAGCTCAAATTGTACACAATTAGGTGTCCAACTATTACTTAATGTTAAATTTTCAAATTGTTTTCATTAAACAAACATTGGGGGAGGGGGGGGGTGCACATTAAGTGAGGGAATTTTGTGTTTCTCCACCCCATTATTATCTATTTTCTTAACATGCACATATTGTAACTACCCTATGGTTTTTAATAATTTGGTTTTGCTTCCAATTTCAATACCTTATATTCATTTAATTTTTTAGTTTTATAGCAGGGACTTGTCAAATTATAAATAGTTTGGCAATGTTTGGATGACAAAGATTTTTCATTGTTGCACATATGACAACTTGTGTTGTGAGTGGAATTGACTCATATTCTAAGTTTCATGTTTCTTTGTCCATACCCTAAAGCTTAAACCAAAACCAAGTTTGCTACCACAGCTTGTTTGCAATGGGCAAAACAAGATGATGAGAAGCCATGACAATAATAATAGCAATGGCAAGATTTTAAAAAATCAAAACAATAGAATGGCTATGCATGAGGAGGGACAATGATAGTAGCATTCCAAGAATGGTGTAACCTTAATGAACTATTAACACCTTAACAAGGCTGGAATCTCGTAAAGGCAACCTTACAAATAATGTGTTATTCTATTACTATTTCATTTGTTAAAATTATTTTGTTGAGTAACTTATTATTATTAATTCACTTACTAACTTACTAATTGAATCTACCAACAACTAATACCTTTAACTTTTAATACATACTTTATTTTTTCTATTTTTTTAATACCAAGGATCAACACATACATGACCCTATTATAGAACTTATGAATTTTTTTTAATATTCATAACCAACAACATTTCATCAAATCGAACATCACCACCAATTGATGAGATTGAAATGATTAGGAAAAGCAAATCATTTTATCATGTGCCAATCACCACTAGTTAAAAGGTCACAAACCATTTGATGACAAATAATTTGTTATGTTGTGTTAACCAAGCTATCCAAATTCAATTGGAAAGCTCTATCATGTCATTGACATCTCATTCAACAATTGCTTATGACCAATAATCACACCAAGCTTCAATTGCATAACATTTGATGAAAAATGATCTAGTGCTAGAGGCATGTGCCATAGATATTCACAAAACCATTGTTTATGTTAACATGTTTACTTTGGACTTACAAGGGATTGGAAGCGCGAGTCACAAGTGTAGGTTAAAACCTTAAAGTGGGGGCATTCCCAAAACAATGGCGTGAAGATGATGAGGTGGTAGCAAAATCATGCCTCCACATTTTGGACATGCCCCCGCCCCACCCATGGATCTTTCATGATAGTAAAGCATTAGGCAAATGTTATCATGAACCTAAACATACATAGATTAGAAGGTGTATGAAGGCTTGTTCCATACTTTAAGATTGGGAGGGATCTTAAAACTATGAGTAAGCAATTGAGATATTTCAATTGATAGGTGGATATTAGGTAACTTAAGCAAGTGGGTAGGTATGTAGCCTAGGTACATATGTAAGTAGTTAATGTGAGTAGGTAGAGAGGTAGTTGGGTAGGTAGCCTAGGTAGGTCTCTAATCGAGGTAACTAGACCCCTTAGCTAAGTACGAAGTCTTCAGGTGCAGTTTTTAAAAAAGTAACCATGGTCAAAATTTTAGAGCTCTCAGTCCTAATTTGGGGGACTTAAAACCTAGCCTTTAGGGTGAGGTAGCCAAATGAGGATGAGAAGGAGGGACTTTGAAGATAGCCTGCAAAGGAAGGGTGAGATGGCCAAGTGAGGATGAAAAGAGACCCAGGATTGGAGCCCCACTGTACCCATGTCTCTACTAATATCTCTCCTGTTGTCTATTAAAGATAGACTACTCACTCCCACATGCTGCCATCCGAATACAATAAGAGATTTGTAAGTGCTTGACAACTTTAAACACCCCACGAGTCAGGCGTCTTGTACACTTGGTTTTGGAATGATAGCCAACAATGCTGCACTGGATTTTGTGCTGCAGGAGAACATTTTGGGTGCAGTTGAATTCTTTAATCCGAGGCACCCCCACTTATGGAATAACAAACAATCTAGATTCTAGCTGGACTCTCTACTTGGAACTGGCATGCAAGAGCACATAGCACAGCACAACTTGTCGTCAATGTGGCGTCACTAGTAAGCACGTGTTGCTAGTTTTTACACTCTCACTGTCTTGCTAATGTCACGAAAAACTTCTCACATTGCAAAAACCCTTAGCTCCGAGAGTGTAAAACTTCCCTTATTGCAAAAACCCTTAGCTTGGAGAGTGTAAAACTTCCCTCATTGCAAAAACCCTTAGCTGGGAGAGTGTAAACCTTCCCTCATTGCAAAAAACCCTTAGCTCAGAGAGTGTGGATTATGGACGGTTGTAAAAAAAGTTATAGAAACAAAAAAACACATCCTCAAGCAACTTTTAGTACAATACCCTAGTACAAGTCACCAGCACCCATGTTGATACGAGCTTCATATTTTGGAGTGAGGCATCTTAGTGACCATATTTTAGGCTTAAAAATATTGTTAGATTTGAACCGAGAGACTGTGATTTAGTCTAAACATGAGATATCTGTAAAATCTTTAGAAATAATTTAAAGATTTTAGAATCAGTATTGGTTATACTGATTCCACCCAAGACATGTCTGGGCAGCTTCAACACAATTCTCTGTGGAACAAGTAAATAAAGTCTGAAGATTTCATATTTGTGCCAAAATGGGTGCATAAATTAATGAATCCAAGCAGGTAGCTATCAGCTAGTAGAACTTTTCCAGGTTTTCAAAATCGGAGCAGTGAATCGCATAGATAATAATCCACGTGCAATCGCACTGCAACTAATTCTAGTCCCCTGTCAACAAGATCAACACGACATGTGCGCCTTAATATGGCTGCCCAATGAAATCTAATGCACGTTGTGCTTGCCCCCTCCTCCCCCCTCCCACTCGGCAGCTGTTGCCAGACACCTAACGTACTACCTTGGCAGATTGGACACTAATTGGATTATTTATAGAGGGATTATTTATAGAGAGATGTTGAAATTTTCAAAACATTATATTTCCAAAGAAAAAATAATTTGTGAATGAAAATAAGAGAAAATCTATTCAGGAATAATGCAATTCAAGAAACCAACTTGCTTGGATTTTTCTCACAGTGGTTGTTGGCAGTTGGAATTTGAACCCAAAACAAAATTTAACAGTCAACTCTGAAAGAGCAGCAAGCCTGGTTCTTTGTACCCAAGTTGCAATGCACTCAATCTACTTAGCCTATTATTATTGCTGCTCATCATCATCATCATCATCACCAGCAGTCCTTATGGATAGCTTGAGGCTCCTGCCAACATACTCTCACTCTTTTCATTGCAGCAGAGTGCACAATGATTAGGGACAAAAGCAAAATAGAAAATCATGGTCCAGAGACAGAATCTCAACCATTGATGGACAGAATATCCATCTATCACAATGGTGAGCAGCATTAATGGGACACATGTATGATTTCAAATAAAATGGCATAACTTATTTGATATAGCGGGTGGAATACTTATCCCATTGAACAACAAGTTGCATACTTATAATGTCCACAGTAGCAAAAGTGGATTAGAATCTTCCTTCCTCTGTTATTGAGACCCTCTATTACAAAGTTAGTTTTTGTACTATGGTGCAGTTGAGCCCCTGCCCATTACAGACTAGGTGACCAGCAGGGAGAGGGTGCTGGTTACTAGACATAACCATCCCTTGTGAGAATCAAGATGCCCTCTTTCATTTATCCAGGGAATAGTTGTTATGAAATGTTGATCCAAAGCAGCAAAGGGTTACAAAATCATTTGGGTCGATGAGAGTTTTAAGTGTGTACTAGTTGCAAAAAATACTTTGCAACTACACTTGTTCTTTTAAACTATGTTTTATAGTATGTACCTTGTGATAATTAGTAAGTTGCTGATGAAATGGAGCTCAAAGTTACGAGTTGTAACTTGCAACTTGATAGTCAATCAGAGTGTAATTGAGATTCTCACAAGGGATCATTCTATTGAGTAAGGCACCAAGTGAGCTAATTGCTAGGTGATGCATCAGCAACATAATGGGCAAGAGTGAAATCATTCCATGACATTAAGGAATGACAGATTCAACAATTTTTACAGAAAAAAAACTTCATATTCAATAAAGATTTTGGTCACGATTATGAGTGTATGATCGTCACCCCAAGCTTTATGTGCTATAGTGTGGTCAAGAAAATGGCATAATCTGCCACTGTAGACCTTAATGTATACACTAACCTTTATTCAGTCCCCCTTAGATTTATGGCTTCCTGGGGGGAACGACAGAGGAAGGGGAGAGGGGGTGATGGCCACATGGATTGGCGTTAACAGAAGTCCTAAATTTGAGTTTAAGTTTATTGAGGATAATAGGCTTGAGTGACCCAGCACCCACCAGTGCATCATCCAAAAAATCTCGTTCTGGGATTTCATGGATGGGATGAAACTGTCCTCCCAGGGCTCAGTTGCTTGGTCAGTTAAAAACATTTCCCTCTGAAATTTTATTCATTTATTTCTTTCTTTTCCGGGCCTCCCCTTTTATCTTAATTTTTCTCCAACAAACCTAAACCCTAAACCCTACCACCCTTCCTCCTACCAACCCATCTACCTCCCTCATCCTACCAACCCACCCTCCTCACACTCCTTTTGCAATCATTCCATCACCAACGGGTTGAGTGTTTGGGTTTAAGGAGCTTAAAGTGTCACCAAAAAACAAGGGGAATACTTTCTGCAATGTGCATTTTTCCATTGTTGGACATACATGGACCAAAGTATATTTCTGAAACATTTATTAAAATAGAATGAGTTTGTTTCATATATTGCTTCGTCTTCAAAATCCTTACAGACACCTAAGTTCTATTGTTTTAATTTTATGGATCACAAGAGATTAGTCGCTCATCTTGATTTCCTCTCTAAGAGTCAACAGGTTGTCTTATGTGAGATGGTAACTCATTCCCAACAACAAAATCCCCACAAAGATTAAATCTACTATTTCAACATGGTTCAATCTTAGAGATTGGACAGAGATTTAGGGTAGGATCAGCGAGTACAATCTTCTTTACTTCCCAACATTCCTTCAGTCCTAGAACCTCCAAAGCTCCCACATGCAGCAAGTACTCTTCTCAAGACAAAACACATTCTATGTTTAGTTCAAAAATCCCCAAAAATATCACACGTGAATTGCCACACAACCACTCCAAAAATCCTAAACACAATCATCCTTTCCTTTGTGTTGGTCCCTATAGAAACACATGCAACAACTTTAGACCTTTTCCTAACATTTTTAGCACAACGGAAGTTTTATCGTTAGGATTTCTTTTGATCCAGCAATTCTAATCAAGTTCTATTTCTATCTATCTACCACAACCAAAGTCCAAATCCGACACATTTTTTTCATTATTCCAAAAAGTCCAGCAACTTAACTTTTCTTCATCACCAAAAGCTTGTTGTTCACTTCCTCAACATGCATCAAATATTTTCCCCATCAACTCATCTCCTCGCTTCCCTAAAACCATTTTGCCAATCTTCTTACAAAAACCTGATCCACAAAGTTCATGAAGAGTTTTCATTGAACAACAGTGATTACACTCCATATTAGAGACTAACTCACCAAGCTCCCATCATCATAACCTGCAAAACAACAAAACACACCAAAAACATAAACACATAAAAAACAAACTTTTTGGTATTGTTGAAGCACTGCGCCGCGCAGCCAGTGGTCCAAACACCAATTTGAATTAGGGTTTGTAGTCTTCATCCACAAAAAATAGCTGACATTGTTTTTAGGGTATAAAAGCTTGAAAAGTGGAAAGCTTGGAGCTTAAGAAGTGAAGAGTTTGGATGCATGAACTTAAAGGTAAGCATCCTATTTTCTTTTATGTTTTGGTTTTGGTTTTGGTGGGCACCATCGCCAACTTTCGACAAAGGCTAGTTCCCCCTTTTTTCTTTTTGTTTTGTTACTTCTAAGAATGGGTGGGTGCCATCACCAAGTCTTGACAGAGAATCAAGCTCCCTCTTTTTCTTGTTTTTTTCTTTGTGTTTTGTTGCTTGGGGGTGTAGGTGGGTTCCATCATCAACTCTCAACAAAGGGGGAGCCCAAGCTCCCCTTTTTTCTTTTTTCTCCTTTTGTTTTGTTGCTTCTAGGTGCAGGTCGGCTCCATCACCAACTTTCAACAAAAAGGGAGCTCAAGCTCCCTTTTTTTTTTTTGGTTGCTTATGGGTGCATGTGGATGCCATTGCCAAGTTCTAACAGAAGGGGAGCTTGCTCCCCCTTTTTTTCATTTTTTTTAATTAATTTTTGGGTGCCATTGTTAGGTCTCGGTAGAAAGGGAGCTTAGCTCTTCATTTTTTCATTTTGTTTTATTACTTATGGGTGCATGTGGATGCCATCACCAAGTTCTAGCAAAAGGGGAACTTGCTCCCACTTTTTTTTGTTTTTTTAAACTAATTCTTGGGTGCCATCATTAGGTCTCAATAGAGAGGGAGCTTAGCTCCTCCTTTTTTCGTTCTTTTTTATTGCTTTTCCAATGCCATCACCAAGCCCTCGGCAAAAGGGGAGCTTATTACCTCTTTTCTTTTTTTTCTTTTTTTTTTGGTTGTTGTTTTTAAGACGCCATCACCAAAATTCAGTAGAGAGGGAGGTTGCTCCCCCTTTTTCAATTTTTTTGTTGCTTATGGGGCACCATGGCCAAGTCTTGGTAGAAGGGAAGCTTGAGCTCCCCCTCTTCTTCCTTTTTTTGGTTTTTTTTCTTCTGGGTGCAAATGGGCGCCATGGCCAAGTCTTGGTAGAAGGGGAACTTTGAATCCCCCTTTTTTCTTGTTTTTCTTTTTGTTTTATTATTTCTAGTGCAAGTGGGTGCCATCACCAAGTCTTAGCACAATTTGGCTCCCCTTGTTTTTTGGTTGTTTTTAAGTGCAACTAAGCACCATCACCAAGTATTGACAGACAAGGAGCTTCAACTCCCCCTCTTTTTATTTTTTTGTTTTGCTACTTTTGGTGTAGGTGGACACCATCATGAAGACTCAGCATAGGGGGAGCTTGTGCTCCCTCTTTTTTATTTTATTTTTTATGTTTTGTTGCTTTTGGGTACCAATGGTTTCAACAAAGGGGAAGTTTGAGCTCCTTTGTTTTCTTTTTTTCTTTTTTTTCTTTTGTTACTTTTGGGTGAGTGGGTGCCATCACCAAGCTTCAACAGAGGGGGAGCTTCGACTCCCCCCCTTTTTTTTTTTCCTTTAATGCAATTTTTTTCTTCATCATTGTTCCCTAATTTTTTTTTAGTGTTGGTAAGAAAAAAAAATTATTTTGTTTTGTGGTTTTTGCAACTTTGGTAGATGCAACCCCAACAAAGAACAAGGACTGTTAAAAAAGAGGACCATGCCTCAACTAAATTGGTAGATGGCATGGGAAGTGTCATGAGTGAAGGAGGTTTGGAGGGATGGAAGATGCAAAAACACGTGCAAACAAGTGTTGAAGATGGTGCATTGGCTTAGTGTAATGTTAATGAGAAACAAGAGTAAACAAATGTTGAGGTGGGGGAAACCTCAATAACAAATGCTACCATAAATGAAGTTGACTTGCAAAAAACTATTAAAATGTTAATGGAACAAGAAAATGTAGTTCTTGCTCCAAAGCTAGAGGAAGATGAACATGTTATAAGACATGTTGAGATTGATGCATGTGAAATTTTTATCTTAATTTACAATCAATTGCCCACCCATCCTCTTTATTTGAGAGGATGGGTGGGTTTTTTTTGGAAAAATTTTTGTTTGCAATATTATTATTAATTTTAGTTTTCAAACTTTTGCCCCACATTCCTTTTCCATGTGAAAAGGTGGGCGGGGCATTTTTTTTTGGTTTAAATCTCTAAGCAATACCCTATAACTTTGTAGGTAATATTATTTTCTTTTCAGGGTTAATTTCATTATATGCAAATTTCGAATTTGAGTTTTAGCAATATTTTCATCTTGAGTTTTTGTCTATCTATCCATTTTTGCAATACCCTCATTGTATGTTTAATCTTTTATCTATAATTGCAATACCCTCATCATGTAGAAATAACCTTCATTTAGAATGTTAATTCTCACATTAGGTTTATTATATTTGTTTTTTAATTTCAAATGTGGTTACCCCTTCTTCAGTTGTCATAAAGGGTGTCCATTGGGCAAAGGATGGGCCCAAATTTGTTTGCATGGTTGATAGGTGCAATGCATTGTCTATAGCTAAATACAACTTGGTATGGCATTTGTGACCATGGAGCCGAGCAAGCCTGGATGCCCATTTACTCAGGAGTAAAGCCCAAAGGTTCAGGCTATTGGAAGGGTATTACTTATGCCCAAAAGTACTCAATGCACATCAATACCCCTATCAGGGTATATTATAAAACCTTTGGGCTCCATAACATATTTAAAAAGTCCTAGAAGGGTATTGCATAGCCCCAACAAATCCTAGAAGGAATGTAATACCTTCATAAGGATATTTTGTAAATAATATGAATTAAATTATTTTAGTCCAAGCTACTGGAAGGGTATTGATTGTGTCCATATTTATTCAATGGCTTTGTAATACTTCTCTTAGGATATATAAAAAATATTTTGGGCTCCATCACATATTTATTGCAATTTAGAAGTGTATTGTTCAAACCTACAAAGAAAGTAATACCTTGCTTGGGGTAATTTACAAACAACATGGGCTTAATTATTTTGGTTCGGGTTGTCAAAGGGGTAATGCTCATGCCCAAAAGTACTCAATTCACAAGCACTACCCTTTTTTGGGTATCCCATGAAACCTTTGGGCTCCATAACATATCTTTTGGAATTTGGAAGGGTATTGTATAACCCTAGCAAAACCTAGAAAGAAAGCAATACCCACATCATTTTGCAATAATATCATAAACCATGAAACAAAAGAATATTTTTAAAATACTTATTCCATGTTCATTATATCATACTAGACATATTAATTCAAGTAAATGAAGGTATTGCAAAGTTTTTCACAGTATCATAAACCGTGATACAAACAAGGGTATTGTAATTACACTTCAAAACTTTGTTGAAGTAAAACCTTTTACCATCAATGTGGCAAATATTGCAATACCTTCATTTACATGTACTGACAATTTTGCATTGGTCCACTAAACGATTCTTACCATTTATTAATTTGAAAATGTCTTTCAACTATGTTTAATGTTTATTGAAAAAACTTAACGTAAAATAATCATTAAGATATTATATGTATAAAAATGCAAAAATAATAATAAATCCGCACATTAATTAATTAAACATCATTTTTTGATATATTGTAAAATAAATTTTACATAGAGGTAAGAAAATACATTGACTAAATGTACATGATATTAGGTACTTATATTGTAAATTTCAATTAAAACCTTGAATACTAAACCCTAAACCTTGATTGAAGGAAGTCAAGGTTTTTACTAAAGGATTTTTTTTTATGTTCCAAGAAAAAAAAATAACGAGGATGATTTTGTTGATGCTAGATGAAAGATGCATATGGCTTGCCTTGCACTATTGATAAATGATACAATGCATTACTATGTTATAAGAAATTCTAGCTGCATTTTGGAGGTAGCATAATTCAATAATGCAAGAGGTCTTAACTCTACAAGGAGGAGACAATGGGGGAGCATCTGGTGTTTACTATAATTAAAATGATTGCTTTGATGTTCATATTTTTGATGAATTTAGTTTTGAAAAGGCAATCTTTAGAGGTTTGTCAATCCAAAGACTAAGGCAACATCTTGACTATATTCAATTAAGGCCAAATGATGACATCACAAAATTAGGGGTATTTGAAAAACAAAAACCACCTAGAGCTAGGATGCATGAAAATGGAGCTTGGACACATTCATCCAATGTCCAAAATGATCCTAATATTAGTCTTTGATCATCATTGACAAGTCTAGCCACATGAGGTAACATATAGATTAGTTGCATGAAGGACATGAATTCTACCAACCATTTGACTAGCTATGTGATATTGGGTCTTCCCTTGGAAAATCTACTGAAAATCTACTATATTTTTTTATCGAAGCATCGATTTGATGATCTGGGTGGTGAGCATCTTAAGATAGTTCCATTCATAACATAATCATCGATGTGATCGACGAAAGTCAGAGGATTCAACATCATCATGCTTAATGCAATCGTAACTTAATCATAATAATTATAGTGTTGTCTAACTCTTTGGTCGATTCGATTTGCACAAGGAATTGCATGGTTGAATCATGTTAAACTTTCAAGGTGTTGAGAACATCGCATAATAACTTTGCCTTCACAAAGTTTTTGAATCCACACAAACTCTAACATGGCTTCCAAAAGTTTACGAACATTTTCATACCCAACTATTTGAAGGTTTCTAGGAAGCTTCCAAGAGTAGACCCTCCTTTGTGAACAAACAACAATTCAAACACTAACTCCTTGTAGTTAGCTATCATCTTTAGAACATTATGAATGTTAATTATATTGTTGTTGTTTATCTCTATTGTTGCAATGATAGTGGTGTGGTGGGAGATGGAAAACGTACTTCCTTTGCCTTATGATTTACTAGAGCATTCCCATGTTCTTCTAAATCACATTCTAATTTTCCACTGCAAAGAGAATTTGGGCTTGTTCGGTGTGCAACTGCCTATCTAAGTGCTTGCATATGGGTGCATGGAAGGATTATTTGAAGTTGTCTGTACTACTATCACTAAATTAGGCATCTATTTACAACATTGTTGCTACACTTCAACATCATTTGGTGAAAAAAAACTCCTCTTTGAATATCTTATCAATTTGATGGGTAGAGAATCTCTAATAGATTGGAGAGTAGGCAATTTCCTTATTCTTGTTTGCTTGCAAGTGAAAAGAAGCATGATTTTTGTGTGTTTGTTGTGTAACTAATGTGGGACATCACCTAATGTGGAAGAGCTGAAGGTTACATCTAGTACAAATTATAAATCTTCATTGCTAATACTTTGTTACAAAATTCTAAAGCTTCATATTAGAAGTAACAATTTACATAATTTATATATTGGTTTCATGGTGCACTATTTTTACTTTTCATTTTGAAAATTTGCAATTATACTTGAAGAATTTGACTCACAACTCACAACCACCTTTCGTGTAATGGATGCATGAAAATGGAAACAAAACTATGACCAGGAAAATTATTTCAGGTTTAACTTTCTATAAGTTGATAGTATCTTAGTTTATAATCATCATAAATGCAAGGATTTAAATGATGGATCTTGGGTAAATCATGTTGCATCCATTACAAGATTATTACATACCATAGCCCAACTAATGAACTTAGTTGCTACTTTCAGAACATTTGGAACACCAATTCTAAACAACTACAATTGGAAGAAATTCAAGGTTCTAAAAGCTTCATTTGAAGAATGCACCTCTAAAAAAATACCCCACCTTTGCCCCACCTTTTTATTCCATAAAATTTTTAATTAAAATTTCTACCAAGTTAAAATAATTATGCAAATATTATATATTTATAAATGCAAAAATATATAATTTCACACACTAATAAACTAAGTATATCATCATTTAGTACATTTTAAATTAAAATTTACATAAAATTAACTTACAAGGACTAAATTTACATAATATTAATATCTTATATTTCAAACTTCAATTAAAATGTTTCAATTTACATAGACATAATATTCAGTTATATGCATTAATAAAATATACAACATCAATAATTAATCTTTTGGAAAAAATTTTAACTCATTAAAAATAAATTTTACAAAAACAATTGCATTATAAATAACCATGGGTTTATATATATAGTTTAAATCTATATATTTTTTCAATCAAATTTTATCATATTTTGAATAAATATGAAGATATTTATATGTATTAAAATGAATCAATAACATAATTCCATAATCTCATTAATTATATATAATGTACTACTCGATATGTTATATATATATATATATATATATATATATATAAACCAATATTTAAGCCAATATTACACATGATAAAAAAAAAAAATTTACATATGGACTTGTGTTATATCTTTATAAATATAAAATATTACTGACCTACTATATAATTATTTAAGGCTAGAAATTAGGGTTTATTGTCAAAAAAAATTTAAATAAAATTTCAATTATACATAGGATTAATATATGGGAGAAACCATTTTTATTATTATGTGAACCAGTAAAAAAAGTAAAAAATCATGTGCTTTAATTAATTTCTTAAAACATGTATTAAAATATTATTAAAATATTATTAAATTAGAGACTTGATGTTTTTATTTTTTGAAATGAGTTTACAACTTTAAAAGGGAAAAACATAAATATGTACATCATTGAAAAAATGTTAAACATGAGTTTTTAATTTTTTGATTTTGACAAATTCTGAATTCTAACATTAATTAGTAAATTTTACATTAAACCTTAAACCATTGTACCATCAACATGACCAATTTTGCATTACATTCATTTTTATATATGTTAAATCATATTGTAGGGTGTATAAATAATTTTGAAAACATGAATTTCATGATATATTGGTGGGGAACTAAGTATTTAAAAAATATTCTTGTTTCATGATGAATGCAAATATCCCATGATGATGTAGGTATTGTATTTAAATTTCATAACTTTGTTCAAATGACCTTCTACCATCAATGTGAAGAACCTTGCAATACTTTCATTATTTGAATCAATATGTAAGGCATGTTATTTTGAACATGGAATAAATATTTTAAAAAATATCCTTTTGTTTCATGGTTTAAGATATTATTGTAATATGATGCAAATATTGTTTTCCTTTTAGGTTTTGGTATGGCTATGCATTACCCCTCCAAGTTTGAAAAGATATGTTATGGAAGCCAATGTATTAATGGGATAACTTATAAGGGGTATTGCAAGTGTATTGTGTAATTTTGAACATGAACAATACCTTTCTAATAGTGTAAGCCCAAGGTGTTTAATTATTGAATACCCTAATGACGGTATTGGTTTTTTTGGAGGTTTTATTACAGCTATGTAATATCCCTCCATGTGTCAAAATACGTTATGGAGCCCAATGTATTTATGGGATACCTAAAGAGGGTTATTGCATGTTCATTGAGTATTCCTTGCCATAAGATATACCCCTTTGATAGTTAAGACTAAAATATTTTAGCCCATAGTTTTTACTATAATTAATTAATTAATTGGTTGAACCTTAATTATTCAGATAATTAAATTATAGATTTAAAAAATCAAATTGATAATTTGATATTTAGTTTATTATCTTAATTAAATTTTTTTATGTTGATAAGTTATTCATATCATTATTTTATATAATTATTCATGAAAATTAATTCAAAATAATAATTAATCCAGGTATATAAAAAGACATATTTTTGGTACCCAAACCATTTATTGGTTATTTTGAAATGACTTTACATGTGGTTATTACATTTAGGGTTGGGTCTTGATTTAAAGTTGTTTAAATCATTTATGGATTATTTAAAAATGAACTTGCATGCAAGTATTACATCTAGGCTTTAGTTTTCATTCAAAGGTGCACTTAAACTCCATACTAGGTATTTTGAAGCGACCCTACACGTGGGTATTATATTTAAGGTTAGGCTTTCATTTAAGCTTTACCTAAATCACTTATGGGTTATTTGGAAATGAACTTGAATATGCCTATTGCATTTAAAGTTAGGGTTTCATAAAATTTTGCAATATCCAAACATGTACTTATTTTCATCAACTAAAAATTTGGCCTTAATTTTTCTTTAATTAAATAAAATTTGAAACAAAACACAAAAGAAGGTATGTCTCTTATCATTTGTTAATATCTCCAAGTTTATTTCTTTCATTTTCTTTAAATATATATATTGCATTGTTTTGCATGTAAAATTCCCCCCAAAATGCACCCTACATTTATTTTAGTTACTATAGACTTGTAAAAAAAATGTTAATTAATTTATATGTCCCAAACTCTAATCTTGAATCATAATCCAATAGTATATATTTGTACCAATTATATGAAAAAATGTGTTTTTTTAAATAAGTTTTTAAATTCAAATTTAATATGTTATAATATAGAAAGGAATAGACATTAAACTATTATAAATGCTTACTAAGTTTACATGGCCTAGGTTAGTAAACTACCTACATAACAAGTAGGTTTACCTAGTAAGTTCAACCATTTTGAGTACCTACCTAGACCATTTAAGATATTAACCTAAAAGGCTTACACTAATGAGTAAACTACATAATAGGCCTATATTAAATAGGTAGCATATTAGGTACACCTAGGCTAAACTACTAAGTAATTAGTTAAGTTACTTAACAAGTAGCTTACTAACCTATTACGTATGCTAGGCTAGGTTGTTTAACTTGGTCAATGTTGACATTTTAATCAATTTGACAACCTTGGTGATGAATTTTTGTTGTGGCTAGTAATTTGTTGGGGTTACAAATTTTTTATTTATTTTTATTATTAATAATGTTGTGTTTTTTGGATGGTCAAATCATGTTTCAGCTTCTAAAGGTGTCGAAAGCATTACATACTAACTTGACCCTCACAAAGCTTCCAAACCCACACAAACTTTGGCATGGCTTCCAACAGCTTGTGAACATTTTCATACCCAACTACTTATATTTTGGAATTTTGGAATTTTCATTAAAAGTAAAGTTCATTAAAAATAATTGCATTATACATAACCATGGGTTTATATATATAATTTAAATTATATATATATTATTTTATATTATTTTAAATAAATATGAAGATATTATATGTATTGAAATGAATCAACAATATAATTCCATAATATCATTATTTATATATAATGTGTTATTCGATATGTAATATATAATGATATATTTGGACCAATTTCTAAACGAATATTATACATCATTAAAAAAAAATTTACATAAGAACTTGTGTTATATATGTATAAAATATTACCAACCTACTATATAATTATTTTAACCAAGAAATTATTTACTATATATCAGAAAAGTTTAAAATAAAATTTCAATCATACATAGGATTAATATATGGGAGAAATCATTTTTATTATTATGTGAAACATTTTTTAAAAAGTAAAAAATCATGTGCTTTAATTATTATTTTAAACATGGTTTTAAATCTTAGTAAATTAAAGACTTTATGCTTTTGTTTTTTGAAATGAGTATACAACTTTAAAAGGGAAAAAACATAAATATGCACATATTTGAAGAAACGTTAAGCATGAACTTCTTCTTTTTTTTATTTTGACAAACTCTAGATTTTAACACTAAGTAGTAAATTTTACATAAAACCTTAAACCTTTGTACCATCAATGTGACCAATTTTGCATTACTTTTATTTTTATATATGTTAAACCATATTTTAAAATGAATAAATAATTTTGAAAACATGAATGTCATGATGTATTACCAGGGAATCAAATATTTAAAAAATATTTTATGTTTCATGGTTAATGAATTATCACCATATGATACGAGTTTACATTTAAACAAAAGTGGATTTGGAAATATTGAACTTTAACAATTATAAAACATATGGAAACAAAGGATATTCATAATTATGTTATAGATCTAAATAATTGATCAAATTAAAAACCAATACAATGAGCAAAGTTTAAAGTTTAAACCTTAAGCCTTGAAATATATGAACCAAATTCCTTAACCATAAAGCATAAGGCCTAACCCCAAAAATCCAAATTATATTTGCCATAGGCCCTATGAAAACCTTAATTATACAAACCCCATAAAAAAAAAACCTAGTGATATATGCCCTAAACCCAAAAAACTATACAAATTATATAATGCAAAATAGAAAAAGTTAAAAATATATAGGAAAAAATTTAGAAACCAAATTGAAAAACTTTTAAACTACAAATATTTACTAACAAATTAACAACCTTTTAATTTTCGAAAAAAATCAAATAAAATTTTGTAAAAAACCAAAAGAAAATGTTTTTTTTTTAATTGTGTGATCTTTCAAAATTAAATTTTCCAATCTCTTTGAAGAAAATATAGAATGAAATTGTATGATTTCACATAAGTCTAAACTTCAAAAATTTCCCCCCAATTTAATGAATGATTAGAAAATTATTTTAGATAATTAATGTATTATCAACAAATTATGTCATATAATTAAAAAATGAATAGACAATTATTTCAGATAATTTAAATGATTAATTATCAAGAATTAGATAATCATTACTTATTTAAAATAATTAACTAATCATTTGGTTTAACTTTATTTATTTGGATAATAAAAAATTGGATCTAAAAATTAGATTGATTAATTTGATATTTGATTGATTAACTTTTTTTAAATAAGTTATTAAAATTATTATTTAAAATAATTATTCCACATTATAGATTACAAATTCAAATTTTCCATGAAAAATTCCTACACCAAAATAAGAGCTTGATCACAATTGCCATTGTACTATTTGTTCCACAAACAATACAACCTTTTTTCAATTTCAATGAAACAAAATAAGAATCATGGAACTCTTATTCAACAACCCCAACTTCTATACACACCTTTGTTAGCATAATATTTGAAATTAACTATTTATTTTGGAGTGACCTAACATGTGGGTATTGCATTTAAGGTAGGATCTTTGTTTAAAAAAGCCCTAAACCCCACATGCGTTATTTCAAAGTGACCTTGATTGCAAGTATTGCATATAAGGTTGGGTTATTTCGAAGTGACCTTGCATGTGGGTACTGCATTTAAGGTTAGGTCTTCACTTAAGGGTATCCAAACCATTTAGATGGGTTATTTTGAAATGACCATGCATGTGGGTATTACATTTAGGGCTAGGTTTTCACTTAGGGGTATCCAAACCATTTAGATGGGTTATTTTGAAATGACCATGCATGTGGGTATTGCATTTAGGGTTAGGTTTTCACTGAGGGGTATCCAAACCATCTAGGTGGGTTATTTTGAAATGACCATGCATGTGGGTATTGCATTTAGGGTTAATTCTTCACTTAAACTTGTAATACCTACACTTGTATTTACTTCTACCAACTAGAATTTTGGGGCTTTGTTGCAATATCTGCACCCGTATTTACCTTTAGCAACTAGAATTTTGGGGCCTAATTGTAATACCTACATTCGTATTTACTTCTACCAACTGGGATTTTGGGGCCTAATTATAATACCTAAATTTAACACTAATATTATCATTATCCTTGTGTTTTTACATTTCAAATTTTTTGTGCTTATTACTTGGAAACAATAATTACCTTTGTGGCATATTAGACTTCATGTGTGCGTTGAATACATGATCAAAAAATTTGGGCTATGGTTTCCTCCATACAAAATTGATTTTGAGACAAAGTTTTTAGTGCTAATGGCAACAATCTTGATTAATAATTGATAAATTTATTCATGACATCATTTAGTACGTACATTTATGTGATTGAACATTTTTTCATGTCAATCTTTGAACCATTTGACATTATTTCCCAATCCATCTTCTACGTAATGTAACATCAATCTTGGGTGTAAAACTTCATTTACTTTTGTGAGGTGTATGTTACGAATATTGCATGCCAATATTCTCATGTGTGAGGTGGCATGTTCACAAAGTATCATATTGCCTTCTTTACATTCATTTGTGATATTTTGCACTGTAGTGACCAATTGTGCAAAAGCCTTTTCCATCGGGGTTGATGAATTTATTGTGTCATTAGACCCTACAATGGCACCCATAGGGAGATCACTTTGTTCCATGCTCATGATCCCATCATCACCTTCAAAATGCTCATTTTCGTCATCATCATTGGACTTCATATCATTTGAAATATGTTGTGGGTTTGCAAACATGTGATCCAACCTTCCACAATGTGATCCATACCATGTTCCCTAGTAATAAATGATATCCTCTTGAGAAATGTCTATGCATGTGAAAATGACCACAATTTGGAGTTTACACATGTTCCCTCACAATGCCCATTCACATGTGCAACAAGATATTTTGGTGAATGGGAATTTCACTGCATAAGTGATGTTGGGAAGGTGTTGGTTCCATACGCCCCAAGCTCCATCACTCTCAAAGGTTGGTTAGTACACATGGGTGAGTGGAATAAGGTTATCTTTTCCACATTTTGTGTAATAATGGCCTTCATAACCTTGGTTTTTATGAAACCTTTTTTTTCATTTCCAATGTGTGCATGTAATGTTGTGCAATGGTTGTTGTTAATTGCCACACTAACCAATCAATCCTACGCCCTTTAATGCCTTTTGTGTCAAGAACAAACTAACATTTCAACACACCATGATATGATTCAATGCTTGCCTAGGTGTTTTGGTTAGAATGGGGCACTTTTTGAACACCCACCATCCATAATTTTGCAAACATAAACACAATGCACAAAGGTGAATAACATGATTACAAAAGAGTTTTGAATACTAAACCATGATAAACATTATCACTTACCAAATTGATGGCAAAAAGTCCATAAGTAATTTGTCCACGCATCACCAAGCCTATGTTTGTGAAGGATTTCTCTCACAGCAACTCTCCCATGCTCTTTGAAGTCATCAATTGTTTCTCCATGATTGATGAACATGTACATCACATCATGAAGGTCTTGGAGGATTCCACCCCACACTTCCACATCTTTGATTTTTTCGATGCCACGTAAACACCATGCTTTGAAAACATGCCAATAACAAAGGTAGATGGGAACCTCGTCCATACCCCATATGACCTTAATAGGGACACATATGCAATAAAATCACCATGAATGGATGGGGTTACTACAACATAAAATGCATATGAATAAATCAAGAATTTTATGAAAAATACTAAAAAACATCTAAAGAAATAAACACAAAGTAGGTACTAGGTGTGGAATTAACCATAATGCCTTCAATTCTTGCGATGCGTCATCAACAAAAAAACATGATGGTTTCTAATGTGGCATGTGTGATAACATCTTATTTTTTACTAGTTTCAACCATTCGATCAAATCCTCAACTATTTGCTTACTTATAATGATCCACATTGAAGGGACACCCGTGTGATGATCATTAAACCCCATCAAGGTGAATAGATGGAATTTCATATCATTTGTGCCAAATATGGCATCTATAAAAATGGCACCATTGTGACCATATGATAGCATGGATTCACATTGAATTGGTGTTTAAATACCTATGGTGGATGGGACTTGAATCTTGTTGATCTCACCAACATTTTGGAAAAAAAACACATCTTTCGAATGTTGGAAAGCCCAAGATTGAATGGAAATTGCAGGGTTGGTGTGTAAACACCAACTCCTTTTCTTATGTTTCCGATCCAAATATGCAATGTCTTGAAGCCGAATGAAATCATCTTGTGTCTTGCTTTGACCCGCATTCACACATTCCCACCAAATTGCTTTATGCTTGTCATATATTTGTTTGGCTATGTAACCTTAGTTTAGTTGGGCCCATATGTGGTCCTTGAATGCTTGTGACATACATGGAATATAACAAAACATATGAGAAATGGACTCTAAGTCATGCTCACCATGTGCAAATGACCCATCAATTCGTGTATGGGCCTTATGATAAATCATGATTTTAACCACATCGAATTATGTGTATAGACATTTGATTGAGAATGACGCTAGGCATTCTCATTTCATAGATCAAATGTGGGTTGAATCTTTCGAATAGTCCTCTGGTCCATATTTGCACTAATACCTAGACCAAAAAATGTTCAAGAAGTAAGTGATTACACCTTTGGTATATGAATTAAAGAAATTATAATGGTTAATGCTGTAAATGTTTACCATGTATGGTCGAGGTGGTTTTTGATAGTTGGTTGTTTGACATCCATTTGGTTTGGAAAGTTTTTGTAAACATTTCATTCCACAAGGGTGCTTGTATCCCTTCATTCACCTTCCTAGAATTCCGGGATGTGAGCATATGGAACACAAGCAAATTGAATGGTCATTGTATTTTGGCCTCTATGGTGTATCCCGCATGTCCACACCAAATCCTTGTTTGAGAAAGTGGACTTGGTGGGGTTTTGGACATGAATGGAATGGGAATTTATAACTCTTCCCATGATTGAAGGGAAGTAGGACAAATTCCTGCACCAAAAGAATTTATAATTTTATAAACATTCATCATTGAACAAAAACCAAAAATGCAATACCTACATAATGATCATTAATGCACACTGTTTGAGAGGTGCAAAATGCAATACTTGCCTTAGGCTGTAAAACCCATGTTGGTTATGAAGAGTAAATGCATTATTCACATTTGGATATGAAAAAATAAACTACAAAGAGATATTCAATATGAGATACCCCAGTAAAGGTATAAAACTTTATTTTATGGTTGTATACTTAATGAAATTTGATGCCCATTCTATATCCAATAACTAGGAAATGAAAAAAAGTTGAATTGTGAAAATATAAACACAAAACAAAAGAAGTAACAAGAAACAAATGCATATTTTTAAGAATAAAAAATGACAACATTCCACCAAAGTTTGTAGTCCCAATTGAAAACACAACCCTAAAAGATCATAACTCGTACAAAAGTGGGTCAGAAAATATTGAATTCTAACAATTATGGAACATATGGAAACAAAGGAAATTCATAATTATGCTATAAATCTAAACAAGTGATAAGATCAAAAATTAATACAATGAGCAAAATCTAGAGTATAAACCTTAAGCCCTAAAATATATGAATCAAATTCTTAAACACTAAATCATAAGGCATAACCCTAAAAATCCAAATGATATTTTGCCATAAGCCCTATTACAACTTTAATTATACAAACCCTAACAAAAGAAAGTCCTAGTGATATATGCCCTAAACTTAGAAAATATACAAACTATACAAATTATAATGCAAAACAAAAAAATTAAAAAAAAACATAAGAAAAAATTAAAAAACAAAATTTTTAAGCTTTTAAACTATAAATATTTATTGACCGAAAGAAAAAACCTTAATCTTAAAAAATAATCAATTAAATTTTGTAAAAAACCAAAAAAAAAAAAGTCTCTTACCTTTGTGCGATCTTTCCAACCTAATTTTTTCCACTCTCTTTGAAGAAGATATAATATGAAATTGTATTACTTCACATATGTCAAAACCCTAAAAATTTATCCTCAAATTTAACCTATTTTAGGTTAATTACTATACATTTGTGAAAAACTTGTTAATTAATTTATGTGTCCCAACCCTAAACTTAAACCATAATCCAATAGTACATATTTATAATAATTACATGAAAAGATGTATTGTAATGTCCATTCCAATTAGGTAAACAAAATTTAGTAAAATATGAATTAACTAAACCAAAATGGTTGCAATTATGGCATTGTTTCCACTATAAATTGTTTGTAATACCTACATATAAGGACCTATGTTCATCATCCATGAACTAGGGCAAACCTTAATAAATTGATAGGTAGGATTGGGTTGGAAAAAGTGAATAGGTAGTTAATTAAGTATTTGGTTATGTAAAAAACATAGATAGGTAGGTAAGCATAGTGGATAGGTAGGAAGGTGGGTGCATAAGTAGGGAAGGAAGTATATAGGTAGGTAGTTGGGTTAGTAGGCAATTTAGTAAATAAAAAAGAAGTTCAAGGAGCAAGGTAGATAGGTAGATAGGCAAATTAATACATAGGAAACAAGCTACCTTGTCAAGGTGGCTAGGTTTATAAAGTATTTATGTCAATAGGTGGTTGTGTATATAGGGTAGCTAAGTCAATAGGATAGGTAGTTAATACAGTGGTTAAGTTAGTAGGGAAGTTAAGTTAGTAAGGTATGTAATTAATAAGGTAGTTAAGTTAGTAGGGTAGGTAGTTAGTATAGTAGCTAGGTCAGTAGGATAACTAGTTATTAAAATAGTTATGTTAGTAGGGGATAATAAATAAGGTACCAAGGTTGGTGCAATATTTATGAAGGTAGGAAAGTGAGTAGGGTAGCTATGTGTGAGGTTAGGTCTAGGGAAAAACGGCCAAGAATCAAAAAATCAAATAAAAAATCAAAGTATAGTGATTAGCAACAAAAAGAAATGGATTGTGATTAACCCCATCTAGTGCCAAATGAAAAAACGCAACCTGTCCAGTAGACAGAATGACCAATTAGTGCATTGATGGTTGTTAATTCACTGTGGCCCAAAGTTTTGAGCCTCCACACAAACAAAATGTACACAAACTTTGCAAATCATTTGTTTGCATTTCAAAAGCCTTTTGCAGAAATTGGATTCTCTTTTTAGCAAAGTGCACAAGCACTACTACAACATTGGCACATTGCATGATGTGTCAATTCATTAAATTGTCATTCAAATGGAAATGATAGGATGAGATTTCATATGATCACAACAACATATTGTCTGATCACACACGATGCACATCTGATTTCATGCAACACACATCCTGCTACACGCAATCAATGAAAATGGTTTCATTTCAAATATCTTACAAGTGTTCAAATTTGCTTCAAATAAAGATCACATTAAAATATGAAGATGGCACTTTCCATTCATCATTCTTTATTAACCATTGCAACAAATGGTTCAAAAGTAAGTGAATATAATACTTTAACCAGAAATTATAATTATTGAATATTTCATATAACCAAAATAACCTTGTTGAAGCTTTTATGAAGGCCTTGAATCTCATATTGAATTTAAACACCTTTAGAACGTTGAATGTCAATTCAAGGGGAAAAAAAAACATTCACTTTGAGTTACTCCCAATCTAAAGTGAAGAGAATATTAAATCTGATTTGCAAAATGTTTTTGACCTTCAAAAACCTTTCTTCAAATGGTTTGAACATTTGTAAGAAAAAATTGAATAAATTTTGGTAAAATTTCCAAAATCATGTTTTAATTTTCTTCATTTGAGATTTGAGAAAAAAAGGGCAAGTCATGAAAGTTTGGGTTCCAACAAATTGAAAAATAATATGATAAATAAGACATTAATTAGCATGTGGTCTTTGTGGTTTGATGGTTTAGGCGTTGGCTATTCTTCCAAAAGGTCATGGGTTCATGTATGTACGGCTCATAGTATGAGGCTATTTTCCATATAAGTTATATGGTGTCATCATGCCTTTTTTTTAAATATGGATATTTATAAAGTGCTTTTAGAAATAAATAAGTTATTTATTAAAAAATTAGTTTCTTTTCAATAGTTTGAGATTAAAATTAACTCCAAAATATTTCTGAAATGCAAATGTTAAATTCTGAACTTTTTTTACATGTTACTAACGATTTATGAAAACAATTGTCTTTCAATTCTATAAGTAGATTGTTAATAAATGGAAATTAAAAAATCCACAGGCAAACAATGTACATGTGTGCAAATCATGTACGTCACTTGCTAAATAGAACTGGTCCTAGTTCACTTAATCCATCTCTTGTTGTTCACATTTTTTTATTGTGAATTCGTTGTAGCTTAGTGAATTTCCATGCAAAATGATTGAAATGTTGTTGAGTGTATTGGGCCCTTAGTTCCTTGTAGTGGAGCCAACCAAGCATTCTTGTGCACAATGGGTATTACAACATTTTAGTGTTGCTTGCCAACAGCAACATGTTACATAATACTTAAGGTTCCCTCTCTTCCCAGTCTCGTAATAATTATTAATTAATAATAGAGATATCCGCAAACTCACCCTGTCTTTGGACCTCCTTTCACCTCCTGACCCCTCTTTTAGTCGTATCTGTAACGTAAGGAAATTTTATTAAATCTGAGTATGAAATGCTGAATCTCAGCAATTTAATGCACAAGGTTCGAGAGAATTATAGTAGCCGTACACGTAGGAGCAGTGAAAATCTATGTAGCAGCAGCAGTGGAGGCGCCCAGGAAAAAAGAACGACAGTGTGAAACTCAGGAACCACCATCATAATTGCTGAGTTTTCTGAGTTTCACACACCATTGAATGCTAATGTACTTTTTTGCAGGTTTTTTTGAGAATCTCACCCTGTGTATGAATGACCAAACTCAGGGTAGTGGTGCTGTCTTTTCCTGACTTTACCGAGACCTCTAATACCTAGTAGAAAAGTTTTGGAAGATTCTGATCAGCTGCTACCTAGTCATGTAGCTCTGCGGCAATAATAAGTTCATAGTTCATAAGTTTTGGAAGATACTTTACTTAGATGGTGTGTTGTTGCTCCTCACCATCAGCTTCTTGTCCTGTCCCAACATGTCTACAACATTCTGCTGCTGCAAACTAGAATAGGGGTATGTGATGATGGCAGGCCATTCCTCCCTGACTGCAGTTTTTATGAGCAGTTTGACCTTGATCAAGTTTGTTCGTTTGTGGGTTTTGCTTTCCCATCTGCAAGGACTTTTGAACATAGAAATTGATGAAAGGGAGTCTTCTTCTTACTACTATTATTTTTGTTTGCTCTTCATAATTTCATCATTGTCTCTTCTCCCCTTTCAAGTTGTCCTTTTGATTGCATTGTTGCAGGTTGAGTGGTCTCTTGTCTCTTCTCCTCTACCTTACTGCTTTGTGTGATAGGTGCAGCTGAACTGGTACACAAAATAATGTAGACAGATGTGTTGCTAATGACCTATCTTTCTCGTAAAATGTTAGACAATGTGGAGCCCTTGCCACTCCCCAGTTCCAGTGTTTTAATTTTCAATTTTGTCATGTTGCTCAAGTGGTGAACATCCATATAAAAATATGTAGAGCCAAATTTGGCAGTATTCAAAATATGAAAGTAGAGATATCTTCAGCACCCTTCCATGTTGTAGGCAATTGTGGTGATTTTTGGTGATTTTTTTGAATTTCTTTTCACCTTTCGATGAGTTTTTTCCCAAATAAAGGGGTAGGGATTTGTAACAGAATGTATTTTTTAGATTTTTTTTTTGGAAAAATGCTGAGAATTAAAAGGAGAACTTGAAAGGGGAGACAATGATGTTTGTTGCATTCAAGGAGAAATTGAAAGGAGAGACAATGATGTTCAAGTTGCATTCAAGTTCTATGTTTGTAATGGATCAAACTTGAATCCCTCATGAGTTATCACCACAAGCCCAAAAGGCAATTGAAAGACCTTAAGTTCAAAGTTCAAACCACTCTACTTTGCTCACAACAACTACTACATAATTCATTGGAATTGTGATTGAAACCTAATTGAAGAACTAACTTATTTTCAAATTTTGAATTAGAACTTGAATTGAGGTGCTATCCCATTTTAGAAAGGTTCAGGTTGTTTAGGTACATAAATATAGTTTTATTAAAATATATATAAACTTGGCATTATATTTTAAACAATTTATTGCATTTGATTGATTATACATGATTAATATTACATAATCTTTATCTTGAATTGTGTGCACTAATTAAAGAAACTAATATTACACCCCTCAAAAAAAATGGTTTAGTTGTGTGTGACGGAGATGGAACCGGACCTTGCCTCAAACTATGTCACCTCTAAATCTTTGAAAATGACTAGAACCAAGGATTTTAAAATCCAATAAACTGGTCTCAAGACTTGATCAAAGGTTCCATCAAAAACCAAAAAAAAGTTAGGACCAAGATCGAAGGTTCCTTTTGAAATCAAGAATTGAACAAACCGTGGTTTACACTAGACCCCAAAAACATTGTTCAATGTTCAAGTTGCAAATGTTTCACAAATTTGCTATCAAATAGCATATTTTTTTGAAGAACATGGAACACAATTTTTTTTTTAAAAACAATTGTTGGGTGCCTATCCTTTGACAAGCGTGTTAAAGAAGGCTTTTTACTTTTATTATATAATATTTTTGAGCATGCAAGGCCAACGAAAATTCCAACCATGCCACAACCATGGATCCAATACAACACGGATAATGAAGTGGTAATTAAGGCCCACTTCAAAAATATTCATTAAGGGATAGCATCAAATTTGGGAACCCACGTGGTCTTCCCATGTATCTTCAAAAGGAATAAATTTCCAAAGATGGCTATTTTTCAATGTACATTTATTAAGGTGGTAGAGCATAGATTAGTGACACCTTCAATTATAGCACAAGACAACCAAAGAAGTCAACCCACAACTTGGATAAAGTAGGCAAAGATCAAATTGGCAATTCTTCAAGAGGTCATTCTTGTAGATTTTAAAAATAACCTAAGATAAAAGGGTATTTTTTAGTTTGCTATGAAATAATGACATATTTTATGTATATTTAAAATATATTTTCATAATGAATTATTAGCACCCTATTCACATTTAAATAAATTACAAATGATTTATTTTTCATAAGAAGTCACACGTTATATTTTTTCCTCGTCGCTTGGGATAAAATGAAAATGACCTCCCCAATTGGCAATTGCATATGATCAAATAAGTGAAAGGTGGAAACATTTTTCATGTCATACATGCCTATGACCTATCATTCACTATTTGCAAAAGAAAATTACCATACATAACACAAATCCTTGTGAACTCAACCACTATTTATGCTTCCCTATATTGCACATCAATTTACACTTAAGGGACATTATCAAATAAAATCATCTATGTAATTTTTAATTTTTATTTGATTTTTTATTATTATTATTTTTACCACATTAAAAGCAAAACAAGGCCCACTATGAAAATGATGGGATGATATTTCACATTACCAAAATAACACATGTGCACATTGCCTCATCACAAAAAATGCACATCACACTACAAAACATCAATGAAAGATGATTTCATTTCAAACATGTTTGTCTTAAATTTGATTCAAGTAAAATTTAACTTGGCCTTTAAATAGGTAAATGACACAAGATATTGATAGCAATCAGTTTGTTTTGCTAATACCTTTAATTTAAAATTAATTGTGTCATTTAATGATTTTATTAAGATATGTTAGGGGAGGCACAATGTATGTTTCAACAATTTTCATCAAAATTTTAATTAAATTATAATGACTATTTTATTACAATTTTTGTAAAGGATTTGTTTGTGTGGGTGTGTGGGCATTCAACTCACAATGTTCATTGAAGGTTTATTTTTGCATATCAAGCTTTCTAGACATATTAACAAAGATTGATTCCATTTTTATGGTTCGTAGATGAAAGTAGCCAATGTATGTATTGGATGAAAGAAAATTAAAATTCAAGTATGCATAGTTTCAACAATTAAAGGTGCTTTTGAGAATCAAAGCCACAAACATAACAAATTAACTCTTTTGTTCATTTCCAAATCCTCCTCTTCTATAATCTATCTCTAAAAAAATTTGGTTCATATTCATAATATATGTTCATTTTGCTTGTAAATAATTTGTAAAAACCCCAAGCATATTCTAATAATATATATATATAAGGCTGCATTGTACCCATGTACATTCGCAACAATGTGCTATATTATATGTTGTGACATGTTATATATTGTTAGCATGGATGTTACAACATAATCATTGAATAATATTTTTAAAGTTATTTTTAATGTGAAAAAACTTGGTGGTCATGGTTTGCTTAAGTTTTTCAAAAATGTTATTTGTCATAGTCTTAAGTGCAAATTTTGAAACAAAATACCACATGAGGCAATGTTAAATATGTGATAATGAATTTTTAAAATTATAATCTTGTAATATGGAATAAGCACATCACAAAAATGAATATAACTAACATTTTGGTAATATTGTATAAACATAAAAATCTTATCATGCAAAGGGAAATACATCTTATATGTATATAATTGTTATAGTAGAACCATTTTATAAGAAACAACTATTATAATTTGATATGTATATATAATATGCATCTTTTTAAGTATTTTATTGGTCCATGGATTAAAATATCTTGATGTTTGTGAGAATGGCGGGCAATTACCTCTTAATGTATTTAGTATGATATATTTTTATGCCATATTTATCTTTATGGTTGAAATTAATCCTTTTCAAGTTATAGTCATGTGGTTTAGATATGCCAAATCCTAGACTTATCCATAAAACTTGACTTCTTTTCACCATATATATATATATGGGTACATACAAAGAATGCCACATCTCATATGGTTTGAAATGTTTGAAGATCTTGACACATACAAGATTGTGCAATTCAAATGTTTAAGTGGGAAGGTTAATGGAAATATTTTAAAATGTTTGGCATTTTAAAATACTAAAAGATTACAATACCTTATGATATTTGTGATATTAAAACAAACCAGGACCCTTTGTTGCAAAATGTTTCCAAGTGAACATTTATTCAATAAAATCATGAATAGAATTTGAATAGGAAGAATCATAATTTAACACGTTTGAATTTGTGATTCATTCTTTTTCAAAAAAAAGAACTTTAAGATCATTTAGACATATATTTAATATGTTTATTTTATTGAATAGATTTTTGAACAAACTTCAAGATCATGTTTTAATTATTTGCTTCATTTGAAAAAATAAATAAAGAAAAACTGCATGTCAAATTTTGGATTTGCAAGCTTCATATTTAACATAGTAAAAAAAAATGTTACACATCTTTTATTAATATTTAAGCTTGTTAAAATTATACACATGCTACATTGATGCATTAAAAACATTATTTTATAAATGTAACAAACACTTTAACATGTGATAAGAAAACATCCACCAAATCATAATAACCTAATTGCAATGGTTACACATCTAGTGGCTGCTTTGACTATGAATGTACTCACACTTTATGATCTTGTTCTCAACACATGGGTTAAATATATTTTCTCTCTTTTTTCATTTTCTAAATTTTTTTTTGCCAAGGTGCAAAAATTAGCCCCCCCCCAAAAAATGTGGTACCCACTCCTTGCCAATGTTGGTGGTAACATACCTCACATGATATAATTGTGATCATTTGTAAATGGTTAAATACATGCCCTATTAATTTGTTATGGAATAGGTATTTAGCGAAAGGCACATGCAAGTTATTGTGAATTGTTGAGGCTATTTATGGTAATTAGCATGTTTATCTAGTTACCAGACATAACTATAACTCATGTGAATTAAGATGCCCTCTTTTAATTCATGCAAAGAGCAATTATGAAAACTTTATCCAAGCACCGAAGGCTTATAGATAATCATTGGGCCAATGAGAACCCAAGGTGACACCTTGTGTTAACTAGTAGGTTGCTAATGAAATGGAAATTGAAGGTTATGGGATGTTCCTTGTAAAGCACAAAACCTTTTATTGGGTCTACCTTGTAAGGTAGAAATATTGTGTTGAGAATCATTATAGACTATAATAGCTTCAAGGGATTTTGGCCCCTAGAAACTAAACTAGGTGAGATGATTCATCTTAATTTGGTTGTAAAAGGATTCACATTCATCTTTTGACCTTTTGTTTTCGTTGTCGTCTCCTCAAATGTGCACTCGACCCCAAGTGACTTTGTCACCAATCCATAACCCACAAAACTAAATATGAAACTATGTTCTCCAAAAATGGTTAAGGCACTCATCCTATGCAAAACTTCATGTAATTTTTGCAAAATGTTACAATGTGATTCAAAACATTAAAATACACATCTCATGACGAGTCAATGGAGGAGCATCATCGCATTTGAGTGCCATAGCTTTACCTTAAGCTCGGTGCTGCAACTTCTCGCTGTTGTTCTTCGGCCATTAGTTGTTCATACGCCTTCAGCCATAGCGGGCGAGGGGATGGAGTCGCGATGCGGAGTAGATGGATGCAGGCGGGACAGCAACGAACCGCTAGCGCATGAGGGAGCTGCTATTCACGTGGCCTCGGAACCGGTGCAAGCAGAGATGGCGGTAGGTAGACAGGGGCATCACCATTGGACAAGTTGCGCTCCAGGGGCCTCGTGAGGAAATGGAGGATGAACTGGTGACGGAGTCACATGGTCCGAGTGGCTTCATGTACGCTGCAATTTTTTACGGCCACGCAGGGTTCTCATCAGTTCAATTCTTGAGGTAGGCCCGAGAATCACGTGGATCATTCTATGGGAAGTATTGTAGTCGTTAGAAATGATGGTCTTGATGTGTGTATGGCATGGTCCACATGTTGACAGGGATGAGCTCTACATGGAATGTGTGACGGCATTGGAGGGAGGTGCATTGTTGGAATCCCAAGATTTGAGTGAGGCAGAGACAGCCGTCACTTGTGCCTTCTTGCAGGCAGATAAACGACTTCTTTCATGGTGTGCACTCTGTTTGTCTCATGTATTCTGTCTGTGGAATAAAGCACAACTGGTGAATAATGAGGCAAGTTAGTCATAGAGACAGCAATAGATGTTCTGTTCGTGTTGAGACAACAAAGACGACTGAATGTGCATGATATTTACATTCCTGAATAATGCTTGCAAAATAATCTTCAGGCACAATTTGATAAACATTGTGTTTCAGACTTTTATCTAGATTAATGCATAGGGGCACTTGCTTCTGCCACACACTAGTCAGTCCAAAGTTTCACAGAGGGCTCTGTACTAGAGGGAACATAGACAGGTTTATGCAAATTAGCAATTGAATTATATACATTGGCTGTATCAGCTTGTACATGTCCTACTGGGCTTCATGTTTTCTTTCTCAGTATGCATCTTCTGTGGAGACTGTGGCTGTTGGAAATGGGAACTATCGGTTGGAAGAAACCCAAACAGGGGCAGAGAAGGAGTCAGGATCAACTGCAACTATTATGTTTGTCTGCTCTGATCGGTTGCTACTAGCCCATGTAGGGGACTCACATGTGGTGGGTAATAACTTGCAAACCTCCCCTTCCATCTTCCCATTTCCCTTGCAAAGTAGTGCAGGTTCTATTTCCACAAGGCTATGGCAACCCTGGTCCTAAGAGTGCAGACTTTTCTTCCTTCATCAACTTTCTTGTCTTGCCTCCCTTGCATTGCCAAATTATGTGTGGCCAATGTTATATGAGATAAAACTGAGTACAGTTTCTTTCCAGAGGATTGCAGTGCATTGGAACCTGCTACCTGATGTTTTAGCCATACATCAGAAGGAAAGTGAGTATCATTGTGTTTTTCTCGCCCTTTCATAGTAAAGCATGATGCTCATGACTTCCTGTACCTTCATTCCAAAGTACTGGCATGCAAGTGCCCTGTTTATTGACGACTCTGTATGGAAGCAGAATAATCTTGACTGATACATCCAGATTTGTGGTGATTTCAGATACTTCAAATGGGCTTGAAGATGCTGGAAGAAGTTTTTTACAAGAACTTGTAGGATAGATTAGTAGAGTCAGATGATTCTATCTGAAATTGGGTAAAGTGGACATTGTTGCAGGTTCTGAGCAAGGGTGGAAAAGCTGTGGATCTCTGTTCAGATCATCGACCACATGGGAGTAGCAAATCCTCTATAGCAGAGGTTAGACAAATTCAGGCAGCAGGTGGATGGGTGTGTAATGGCAAGACCAGAACCTGTGCCTTTCAGTCTGCTTACTTAAAGCTGCAACCAAGTATACCTGTTAGTCGCTTTTTAACTTAACAACAGTAATTGCTTCTGTATGCGTATCCAGGTGAGCCATGGGCGAGTTTGTGGGTCCCTCTCTGTTTCATGTGCCTTTGGAGATGTCCCATTCAAGTCACGGAAGAAATTGTATGTTTTCTTAATCCAATGTGTTGGAGTGCATATATTGGTTTATTTTGATGAACGAATGCTCTGGATGCTGGAGATTAGCGTGCTTAATTGCAGGATGATGGAAGGACTAAAAGACAGGCGCTGGACAGAAGCATTTGCATCCATGTGAGCTGCTTTGGAAGCTGCAATTTTTGAGCTTGTTGTTAATTGGACTCTTATAAATACTGGCATCATCATGATGCTCTTTAAGTGTATTTCTGGCAACCTGCAGGTTCTTCCCTCTCTGACTCAATTGGGCTTTTGTGCATGATGCTCATACGGAGATTTATGTGCATGATCAGGAAAAAATTGGATAGAGAATGGCTTGTGGCATTACCAGACACAAGTCACATAGATGTTGATGAAGACATGGAATTCATCATTTTAGCTTCTGATGGTCTTTGGGACTCCTTCAAAAGGTAACTTTGGCCTACATGTGCTCATGAGGTAATGAGTCCTCAGGAGTTAACCATCCAGTCAGTGGTAACATGCACTGCAGGGTTTATTTTGTACTCCCAGTTACTTTGGATCAGGTATTTCTTCTAAGAAGTCTGGCAGTACACACTGTTGCTGTTGTATAGATTGCTCATGCCCTTTGAATATAATACAACCTAAAGGCTGCCATTTTCACCTCTTGTTTAGGTAGAGTTGAAAAACTCACATACCATTACCACTGGCAGTGCTGATGCTGTTCAATTTGTCCAGAAGAAACTGAAGGAGCATGCTGATGCACAGGTAGATGCCAAGTTGATCTGTGACTTCCCCATTTCATATTCATTTACCAAGTGGGAAGATTAGAAATGATGTGGCTTGGAGTGATTTTAATTCCATTCTCAGTAAAGATTGTGCAATCATCTGATTTTTGTGGGTTGTTGAATGCAGCGTGCATCTGAAGAAATTGCCAGAGAAGCTCTGGTGAAACAATCCCCCTTCTTGATTCACACTTCATCACCCACTGCTAGTTTCTATATTCTGCACACAAGCCCAACTTTCTGTAAAGTTTCTGCTCATGATGTCTACTTCCTCTCAGCTGGTGATTGTATGTCTTCTGCAGATGCGGAATGGACAAGACAATGTTAGTGTAATTTTTGTTGATTTTGGGTACCGCACAATCCACCCCTTGTTTTTGCTTCAGATTTCTCAAGTTCTGAATTGACATCCATCTCTTATACAGCAGAGTTATTGGTGTTGTGGAAGATTTTGCAGGAAAGTGCAAGCAAATGGTGCATCACGGAATCCATTTGGGTTATCAAAGTGGTGGTGATGAAAACATAATGCTGAGATTCCCACAAGCACTTATCAACAGATTTGATTATGAATGTAATTCTACATGCCAACCTGTGGTGATCATTTCAGACTCCCTTATTTTAGCTCCTTTCCATTTGGAAAAAGAACCATTGCAAAAATGAAGGTGGTGAACTTTGGTTGCTACATTGCAGATATTCACTGGAAAACAGATGAGAATTGGCTGATTTCTTTTTAGGCCCCATGAAAAATGTGTTTGCCCCACCATAGAATTGCTCCTAGTGGATTTTGCAAAACATAATTCAATTAGCATGCTCAGGATTGTAGGAGAGTGAAAAACAAAACAAGACAAGGGATTCTCTCCAACAGTAACCAGTTTCAGTGGCCTATTTAGGCACTTTTTTAGGTTTTTTCTTGGGTGGGGCAGACAGCCCTCTGCTGACTCCATTTTTCATGTGTTAAGTGTGACATTTTTACCATTTGAATTGATGACATCTAACATGATTCAAGTGCAAATTGTCGGGTTTAAAATTGGGTTTTGAACCAGGCCCTGGAAGAGCCCGTTACCACCTATCAAAATGGCAGCTTGCCCTGCCAGGCTTGTTGTGTTCGTGGGTGGAGGACAATGGAGGTAAAATGTTTTCCCTCACATCACTTAAAAGCATTTCCATCAAACAAGTATTTTATTTTGATGTCAATTTTTTCAACAACAAAACCATGCCCAACAACATTATCCATTTCATCTTGAGCATTTTGATGTCACTGTTGCACATATTACAGATCCCCCAACCTTGGTTGCAAGCTCAAGGTGTTTTTATATGCTTATATCTAAAAACATATATACACATTAGATTCAATATTGCCTGCATTCTTTATGTATTTGTGAACTTATTACATTTGATCAAGATTAGTAATGAAACATGGTCCTAGGTCTGAAGATCGAATGGAATAATCTATTCAATTGAGACAACACTATTTCCAATATATTTGTCCAGGAAACGAAAAAGCTTCTGAAAAATAAAGTAACACTGATCCTAAGGTGCACCCATCTCATTTGCCCTTTGTTTTATTAAGCTTTAGCAAGCTAAAAGATTGGAACTAAACTCACTAAGTCCCATCAAGATTATCTGACCCAGCAGCCATCAGTGCACCATGTTATGACCACACGTCCAAGAGTCCTATGACTTGGACTAGTGACTACAAGCCCAAGTCAATCAAAGACTCTTCAAAATGACATACACATTTATGAAATCAAAAGACTCTTCAAAATCATATACATATGTATGAAATTACATAGCAAAATCCACAATAATAATACTTTGAGAAATAAAAGCAAGTTAACTTTGATGGATGGCTCCTGTTTCAATCAATGCCCTTCAACTGATGATCCAAAAGAGGCAAAAAAAACACTAAGGAATGTAGTAGTAGAGTAATCTTGAGATGTTACTTCAAACATCCAGGGACCACATCCACTGATGAGAAACGAAATGGCAACAAGACTTCTTTTGCTTCTCTTTCAAAAAAACCCAATCCACCAAATGGAGAATATTTATATCCTTGGACAACCTTTGGTATCTATACCTCACATAGGCTGAATAATTTTGTGAAGAGGAAAGCTTAAATAGAAGAAAGATTACAAACGCATTTTGGGCAAGACATTCAAGCAACTTCCATTTCCAATCCACTGCTTTTGGTATTGTTGATGTCAAGGAGATTTAATTGAGTCCCATTAAAACTTGGGGAATACATTATTATTCTATTGCTACAAAATTATTAAAATTGATGTGTATTTTAAATAATGCCATTTCATCATTTGTCAGTGTAATAATCTGATGAAACCAACAAAACATTCTCTACCTGTCTGTCACACAACTCATGCACAGATTTATTGATAAGACAAAAGAGAAGAAATCAAACATGTCCTTCCAACATAAATACCCTTACATCTATGCCCACATCAAAGTTTCAACATCTTCAACAATTGCTCCATTTGCAAAACATGTTTGTGAAGCACATGAGTAGGAAGCAATGAGCATTGCTAAGCTCTAACTGCCCATGCAACTTGTCCTCACTATTGGGTAAAGCACTCCATGAAAACTCCCCAAGTGTATTTAGATGGCACCTTATTATGTCCATGAAATTCTCTCCTTAAAACTAATAGGTCTCACTCCTAAATACTAGGTGTAAGATCTCTCCTACTCTTAGCACCTTGGGATCTACATGTGTTTTTAGGCTTATGAAAAGGTTTGCCTCATGCTTGACATTGGATTAAGGCCCACAACTGGGAAACAATCACCAAACTGTGGTAGATTTTGGCTACCGTCTGCCTCATCCTATGCCCCTTATTTGAGGGGGATGCCCCACCCAGACGGTTTAAAGTACAATAGAAAGCCCTAACTAAGTCTTAGCTGCCCAGACATACCTCCAGAAAGGGGCTAACTAGTTTAGTTTATTTCGAGATGCTGATTTGTTTCGGCCATATGATATGATAAGGGCATTTGTGGGGCATCTGAATTAAATTTAGGTGGACTAAAAAATTTCTTGGTTGCCTTGTTGAGCTGACCAGAATTTTAAGAATTTGGGCATAGGGCTCCCATGCATCGTCCCCTGACTTAAAGCTTGTAACTCTAGTTCCCAGACTCCAGTGTCAGGGAGCAGGCACAGTTTGGCTGATTCTGGCTCCTAGCTAACCCATGGTCAAGCCTGGTAGCTACGGGTGGTATGTGGATTTATGTCCTAAAGACAGGACATAAATCCTCAACATACAAGGGTTACCGTCATCCCTCCATGTGCCTTTGCAGTTTGGGAATGGCTTCGCACTGGGGTTTTACCATTCAACCCCTTCCTATTGAATCCCAATGTGGTGATACTATAGCTTAAAGAAAATTTTCAAAATTCTCCTAGAACTTTCCTGTAATCTTGAGAATTTGCTCAAAAAAGTAGAAGTAAAAGATATCAATCCCAGTTTTTTTTTAAATATAGGGATAGTCATCCCCCTAACGTCTACCTAGGTGTTTCTTGTGGACAATTTTTTTGACCAAAAAAATTGACATAATTTTTTTAACTATGGGAAACTTTTGAAGCTTTTCTTTATTGGGTAGTGAGAATTGACTAATTTTTCTAATTTTTTTGGGAAAATTTCCCCATATTTATGATATCACAAAATTGGAAGAAAAAAGAAAAAGAAACCCTAGTCTAACTACCTTGATATTGGGGTCTCAGATACCATAGACCTAGTTTGGGTCAAATTTCTGACTCTGATATCATGATGTACCTTCAAGCAGAGGACTTCCCCTGTACAAAAAGCACTCAATAGATTTCAATATAATATTATTTATTTTTCTTAAAAAGCTTTCCATAGACGTCAGATGACAGGCTTGCAAGCTTCCACATCAAAACAAACTGACCTTTGGAATCTGAGGCTCTTGCTGCTATGGAACAATCCCTTCAGGGATGGTGATGGTGGTGGTTCCACCACCCATAATGCTCACCTTCCATATCCCAGACTTTTGCTACTTTAGAACAATCCTTTGGAGTAGAGTAACACCCAAGCATGAGGGCATTCTCTAAATAAGCACCTGCCTGAGGCAGAGCCCTAGAAGGTGCTTATTATGAGAACACCCTGCTCTCAGGCTGTTACTTACTTACTTGATGGAAAGCAAGCAAGCAAGCATGGATAGTATATCCTTTTATTTTCTTTTTCCCCCGGAGCAAGAAAAAAATGCATTTCAGAAAAAGAAAATAGCTGCCCCCTTTTGTGAAGGAAAAATTAGGCTTAAGAAGGTGCCCTCCAGATACATTAGAAATTTTTAGCCAGTCCTTTACAGAATCATAGTACCTGAATGGATTCGGCAACAAATTGTCAAATAATTAATTAAATTTCAAATCTTAACTTCAGCAGTTGGTTTTTTAATTTTGAAATTTTTGGCAGTAATGTTTATATAAACTAATAAACATAATTTGGCTATTTTTGTGAGACAGTTTCAGTGTGGTTAGACTAGACTGTCACATTTTTCACTTCTAGAAGTGGCAGGTCTGAAGTTCAAACCTGACAGTTGAAATATTTTAAATTTTGATTTTATACTAATTATTAAAATTTTGGCACAAATAATTTTTAAAAATTTAATTTATGCCGAAATCGTTCGTGTACTACGATAATGTTTCACCACCCACAATGCAAAATGGTGTGCACCTGCAAGATTTCATTCAAATTAAGAGGAAAAGAATGTGGAAGAAGACATTAGTTCATACTGAACTGTTAAGTTGTAAACCTCAAGAAGTAATTTAGATGTTTAGATCTAAACTAGAACTTAAGTAATTTAGAGGTCTACAACTGAATTAGAAATTAAAAACCTTCAATAGCTTAGGACTCTTATGAAATTTCGACAACACTAAACAATAGTTTTTAAAATTTTCATCAAGAAAGGACCTTGATTTATTTTTAATTTCAGCATTTTAAAAAATAATATAATTTTTTGTCGAACCTAAAAAGGTACTTTGATATCTAAAAGGGACAATCTAGTAAGCAAAGGATTCCCAAGATGTGAAAGTCAAGACAACCAAAAAAACACAAAAATAATTTCATCTCAAACTTCATAAATATTAGTGTACCTTATGCCGTTGGCCCAAGTGTGAACACATTGAGAACTCAACTGAATTTTCTTTCCAAACACAATTTTTACAATTTGTTTGAATTTCCAGCAACAAAATCCACTTAAAAATCAATATGTTTCAAACGTTACCTCTGAAAATTGTAAAATAAACTCGATTAGATCTGACTCGCCAAAGGCTTTCCAACAACACCAACAACAACCCCCCCAAATTCCAATACAATTTTCAGTTTCTATTTTATTTAATTTTCATTATGAAAATGATACAATAATCACTAACTTCCACACCATAGCTCCAAACAATCTGAAACCAAATCATTGCAACTCTACACATTGACAGCTTTCCCCAGATACCAAGATGGGACATGAAGCACCATGATTTGGGAGATATGAGTGTGACAAACAAAACAAACTACCTTGCTTCATAGATAGATATCACAACAACTTCTGGACAAGAAAATAGGTCAACTTTCTTCCCAATTTCCCAAGGATTCAAAACATCCATATACTCATTTCTCAAAATAAGGGAAGAAATTAAGCCAATCTTTTTACTCCAGGTTCAGCTTTTTCTTCTCTTTTGGTGCAAAATTTCGCCAAAATGCTCCAAAAAATAATAATAATAATTTCTGAAAAAAACAAAGAAGAGGCCAAATTTTTTAATCAGCTAGTATTTTTTAGCTAAATTTTTAATCTATTTAGACAGGTTTAAAAAGCTGTCGCCATTTAATGCTAAACCCCTCTCGAGATGCTAGCCAATTATGCAACATCAGAAGCGTGCACAAGAAGAGTTTTCTTTTTCGTTTATTTTTCCTTTTTCTATTTTCTTTTTTCTTTTTTGGGAACGGGTTGCCGTTCCCTGGCGGCGCCGTCTAGTTCCTCGGGGCTCGGCCGGGTTGAGTCAGCGACGACGACACACGCGACGTGACCCGGCCCGCGATTCCTCGTCGTCTACTCTTCCTCGTGGTCTTCGCGGGCTGTAAGCGAGTTTCCATCTTTTCTTTGTTGCGCAAAACAGATCACGAGCGACGTTTGGTGATTTTTGGCAAGTGCAGAGAACGGCAATGGCGAAGGATCCAGTACGTGTGCTTGTCACAGGAGCTGCAGGTGCGGTTTTTCTTTCTTTTTTTTCCTTTTTTTTTGTTGCCTCTTGTGAATGTTTGATCATCGCGCCATTTCTTTTGGTCTTCTGTAAGTTAGCCTCTCGTTTTCCATCTCCTCATGTGTTCCGGTCTTAGGTTAGTGTGTTAGGAAGTTAGAGGATTCTCTCTCTCTCTCTCTCTCTCTCTCTCTCTCTCTCTCTCTCTCTCTCTCTCAAACACACGCACACTTTCTCGCTCCTCCCTGTGTGATGACTGTGTGAAATGCGCTCGTGCTTGTCCGTCTTGATTGAGAAATTTGTGAGGAATCGAAAAGATGAAGATCGTCTTGAAATTTTTGAAATCAAGTTTTTTTTCTGAAATCCTGAGGGACTTCTGAAGGATGTCTAGTGATCTGAAATTTGAGGATTTTGTTACAAGAGAAGTTTTGTGGTTGCTTCAACTGTTTTGTATCCGATGCTTGTTTGTGGATCTCTAATTTCGCCGATCCGTTGCATAAGGGTCCCTGTTTTGAAAAGAATTCAGATATCCAGTCAGCTTAACCACAGCTGAATGTGACAATGAATGCAATGAGATCTAGTTCAGGATTTTGGGACAAGCTTGTGAGGTTTTGACTTCAGTTAAATGGAGTCCTGTTCTCTGGAAAATAGTGAAATTTCACTAGCTGAGATTTGTTTGAAATTCAGCCTCGCTTGATTGACTGTCTTTAGTGGATGTGGAAGCCTTATACTGTTTTCTGTACAAACTTCAAAGAGTTCATCAGATTTCCAACTGCAGTATACATCATCATAAATTCATTTTTCTGGATCACAGGAATCCATTTGTTGGTGGTATCCACATGTGGCAGAGTAAGTGTTTTTTCTTATACAGATTGGATTTTGCACTTTTCTGCAGGGCAAATTGGATATGCCTTGGTGCCAATGATCGCACGTGGAATTATGTTGGGGCCAGACCAGCCTGTGATCTTGCATTTGCTGGATATTCCACCTGCTGTAGAGTCTCTGAATGGTGTGAAGATGGAGCTCATTGATGCTGCTTTCCCTCTTCTGCAAGGTTTGACCACTCCAGATGTCAATCCTCCCAATTCATGTTAGTGTTGGTAGAAAAACTTTTGTGAGGCTGTGAAGTAGTGGTGCTTACTGCAGTCTTCTGGACTTGTGTCTTTGCATCTTGAACTCACCACATGTTTGCTGATTCTCTATGGAGTTCAGTTTCCTGAGAGATCATGAAATGGGTAGCTGAGTGTTTCACAGATACTTCACAGCCCTCTCAGAACATAGAAGATCTAGCTGTGATGGTTATGTGCACATCTAGCTTTTCCATCTCAAGAAACATTGATGAAGTATGAAAATTATGGGATCTGATGTAGACAATCACAGTCCAGGTTACCAGCTGTCACACATCTATGCCAACAGTGTTCAAATGGTTCCTGGATCTTACTGTGTTTGCCCAGAACAGGTATAGTTGCAACCACAGATGTAGCAGAAGCGTGCAAGGATGTGAACATTGCAGTGATGGTTGGAGGATTTCCACGCAAGGAAGGCATGGAGCGGAAGGATGTGATGTCCAAGAATGTCTCCATCTACAAAGGGCAAGCCTCTGCCCTTGAACAATATGCTGCCAAGGATGTTAAGGTAAACCTGCACATCCAAAAGAAGTCATTTAGAACATTGGAGCATTAGATGTGAAAAGCCCAAACCTCATAACCCACTTCTTTGTTTCATGCTAGGTGATTGCTTCTGTGATTTCAGATTCTATCAATTTCAGGTGTGTACTATATTCATGGTTAAGGCCTGAAGGAGTGATTTATTCCACTCTTGTGCAAATTTGTGAGTTCTCACTTGCAACCCATGGACAGGTCCTGGTGGTGGCAAACCCAGCAAACACAAATGCACTGATATTGAAAGAGTTTGCCCCCTCTATTCCTGAGAAGAACATCACATGCCTCACCAGGCTGGACCACAACAGGGCTCTTGGCCAAGTCGCTGAGCGATTAGGAGTGGCAGTCTCATCTGTGAAAAATGTCATCATTTGGGGCAATCATTCATCTTCTCAGTACCCAGATGTCAACCATGCCGTTGTTGAAGGTCCAGATGGTGTAAAGTCTGTTCGCTCTGCTGTGGCTGATGATGCCTGGTATGTCCTATGATGCATCGATACTAAAGAGGATTTGCTTTGTGCCAGATGTTTTTGGCTATACAGCCATTTCTGCATATTGGCTTTGTCATAGCGTAGAAGTACCAAGGATAGGGACTGTGGTCTAAGTATGTATCTTGGTACATAACTTTATTCACATTCTCTAGTACTATCAATGACATGAATGTTGCTATTATAGACTACATAATTTTTTGTTGTATGACGTGATGTGATCAGGTCTGAAGGGCCTGTAATTTCATATGTTTCTGGCTTTTGCACATATCAAACTTTGTATAATGAACAGTAATGTATTCTCTTTTAGAGGGCTGCTGCATGTATGTTTTGACTCATACATCTTTATGTCCATATCTCAGGTTGAATGGCGAATTCATTAAAGTTGTGCAGCAGCGTGGTGCTGCCATCATCAAGGCCCGCAAACTCTCAAGTGCCTTGTCAGCTGCCAGCTCAGCATGTGATCACATCCGTGATTGGGTGCTTGGCACCCCTGAGGTAATTTATGCATAGATAAGTCACCACCAGATAGACTGTCAAAAAGCATTTGTGAGGGAAGCTCCATAAGATCTTCATTCTTAACATCTTGTACTGTGGAATCCTAGAGCACTTTTACAGGAGTCACCATATCTACTGACACAAGATTTTTTTCAGAAGTGAGGGTTTTGAATTTACTGATGGATGCGTTACAGGGAACATTTGTCTCAATGGGAGTCTACTCTGATGGCTCATACCACACACCACCTGGCATCATCTTCTCTTTCCCTGTCACATCCAAAAATGGAAATTGGAACATTGTCCAAGGTATGTTGAATGTATCTTCCAAGTTGATAACTTCTTCCAAGCAGCTTGAGTTTACATTCCTGCTTTTTGTCATGGGATTCTGTTGCAGTCTGATAAGTTTCTATCAGCATTTCTCCATCTTATCTTTCTCTCTCTTAAAGATTGTGCAGATTCCATGATGTTTCTTGGGTTTGTCATAATGTTACAGGTTAGTAATTGCTGACTCATAGTGCAACTTGCAAGATGCTGGTAAGTGACAGGTTGATGTTTGTACAGGCCTTTCCATTGATCAGTTTTCAAGAGAAAAATTGGATGCTACAGCAGCTGAGCTTGTGGAAGAGAAGGAAGTAGCTTATTCTTGCATCAGTGAATGAGTCATGACTCATAGGGCAAAGCAGCCCGGTTTTGATTTTGCATATCCCTGAGCTCCTTTCTTAGGTGGGCTAAGTGACTAAGAATTCTCCCCTGCATATATATTGATGGTGTTAAAATCTTGGTCCTTGCTGAATGAATGTGCTGCTATTTTCACTGAGTTACAGGACTAATACTGTTAAGGGAAGCTGCATGCAAGGATCTTTGAGATAAGTCCGTTGCAAGTTCCACAATCCTTGCTAAACTTTGTTCCATAATTCATCTATTTGGTTGAACATATATTGAAATCCAAGAGTACTATAAAAGGGTTTGTGTCAACTGACCATGAATATGCACTCAAGAGTGTAAAAATCAAGTTTCTCCTCTAGTCTGAAATTCATGTGGGGCTCATTACCCAAAACAAGTACATAGTCCATATAGGACTGCCCACCCACTTAGAAACCCAACCCAGCAAACTTTGTTGGCCACAGAAATCCCATCATGTCAATGGACCCGATGGGTGAGCAGCTTGAGCATACACCCTCGAGAACACATGAGAAACAGTTTTCATTATTCAATTTCACTCAACATACACACTCTAAAATACAACAGTCCTTGTGACTAGTACAAAATTTAGATAGTTATGCATGTCCATATGCACCCATTGGTAACACTATAATGGTGATTAGAGGTGAGATTTCCAGCTTAAATCATATCACAGCTAGATCCTTTGAATATATGATGTGCCTGAAAGCAGATGAGAATAAAGTTGAATGGAGAATGAGATATCCTCCTCAGGAAATGTTGCTGGACCCAAATAATAAACTCTTGTCTCATTTCCTATGCAAAACAGAGAGACTGCTTCACGACATGGTATTGAAGACAGATTCCCAAAATTTAGAGGTGCTAGAGTGTTTGTTGGATACTTCTGTCTCACACTCAACCAAAGGATTCACACAATTTGAAAAGTCTTGTAACCGGACAACTCCAGGATCTTCCCCACATGTGCCTGTTACAAGTTTTCCACCATTTGCCACCAGAGCACTCACCCCGACATTTACAGAAGATGATGCTGCCACACCACAATCAAGGGTGGAAATCTCATCACCTGTCTCAGCATTCCAGACATGAACTTCATGGTCGCTTGGTCCACCAGAAATGACTTTGTACAGATCATAATGAACACAGTGGACAGGCCCCATGTGGTTCCCTAACACTGCCCATGGCTCTGGACACTCTTCACTCTTCCGCAAGTCCCATAATTTGGCTGTCCTGTAAATTAGTGCAATGACAGAAATTTTCAGTGTCAAAAGCTGTGTTGGTCATCCTTAATCCTTAATGCTAAACAAAGAAGTCCAAGCAACATAGCTCTTTCCCAAATTATTTTATGGTGCTGGATACAGATCTTTTGTGTCAACATCAACAGGAGGGTTATCCTCATACCTGTCCAAGCCTCCAGTGCAAATCCCAACTCCAGATGGTGATAATGCAAAGGTGAGAATCCCAGGCTCATGGAATGCTGCTGTTGCAACTGTGCGTAATGTTCGAAGGTCCACTGCTTTCACAGAAGATCCACTTCCTATATAACAAAGGGAGTCCCCAGTCTTCAGACCAACTGGTACTCCTTCAAAGAACCCTCTTGTGGAACCAACACATGCACCTGCTGCCCCTGATGATGTTGCCGCTACATCCCACACACGAATCTGTACCAGAACTTGCAATTTTCAAAAAGACTTGTCCTACAAACTCTTCCCTTTGAAACAAGGTCAATATAGTGATTTGGTGACAAAACATAGTACAACTACATAGTTGTGTAATAATCCAGAAGTCAACAATCAAATTGAACAACTAGTTGAAGGATCTGGAATGGATCCTTCACTATGGCTGGCTATAGGGGCCTTTCAACCATAGAGTGATTATGATACTTAAGAGTGTGAAAGCAATCATTATCAATTCATCAACCAAAAGAGGTGCAAGGAAAGAAATTACAGGAGGAAGTGAAGATTTAGCAGGCTTACCTTGGTGTCTTTGGCTGCACTCACCAAAAGATTTGGGTTGTGTCTGCAGTAAACAGCACACACAAAGATGCCTGCAATTCAGATTCTGTAACTGTCAAGCTGCCAACAAAAAAATAATCCTGCAGTGCTCATTTTCTCACCAATTTATCCAAGTAATGGGTCATGTACATCCACTACTACATAATGAAGTTATGGCAGTGAGAAGTACCTGGCCACAGCAAGCTCCTTAATGGGCTGTTCATGACCATGCAAAGTGGCTAGAAGTGGGGAGTGCCCTCTATTGCCCCCAGATGAAGTAAGGCCCCATAACCTGACAGTACAATCTGAACCACCACTTGCTAATACTGGCAACGAGCCCTCTTTTCCAACCAATTTATCTGCAAGGATCTGAACTGGTCCTTGATGACCTCGCAGAGTGCGCAAAGAACGCCCCTATGGAACAAAATTTTGAGCAGGGACCACAACGTAGTGAGAAAAGATAAAAAGGATCCACAACAGGTGTAATCTGAGGGAATTCTTAGAGAAAAAGCACATGATTGGTACAACCTTGAGTGGTTGAAACTCAAATCCCAAGGCAGGTAATTTAGTGAATTAAGCACTTGCATTCCAAGGAACTCAGTTACAGAGCAACAACATTGACAGCTCTTCTGGATCCATGGTTACATTTTGTACATGCTCTTGGAAGCCTGCCTTCTCTTATGGTGAGTCTGGTAAGACTTGAAAGTTAAATCATCATCCCATTTGATCAGATACACAGACATACGCTGTGTCCATTACAGAAGTAACTGATGACTAAGTGGAGTATAGATTTGTATTTGAAAACCCAAATCCACTTTGGCAGAAGTTATGGATCCCTAGCCAGGACTCTCTGCATATTCTTGGAACTCCTGTTTTTGGCCATTGTGAGTTTTCCAAGACAAGGAGTAATACATTGTTTTGAACAGAGGATCATGTTGTCTCTTACTTACAGCAAAGTGCAAATCCAGGCTAAACATATCATGACTGCAAAGAACAGGGGATTGCATTGAATGGAAAGAAGCTACCTTTCCCCAAATACGGATTGTATGATCACAGCTTGATGTAATAAGAAAATTGCTGGCTCCACCAAGAAAGTTCCGCATTGCACCTACAGCTGCCACTGGTACCAATCTGCATGTTTGCATAAACCAAATGTCAGTTGGGTGCTGTTTTATAGGCAATCACACAAAAACTTTGTACTTTTGGAAAGAGGTCCTGAAAACACTCAGGTGTTCCTGATTATAAGAAATATTCTTCTTCCGAATGGATAAAACAGACAAGGGAATTCCCATGGTCAGCCATTTCTGGAAGCAAGGAAAAGTCACAAAACAAATAAAGAACACAAGTCTAATTACCTCATGCATGTGATTCGAGCGTTGTGATCACGGAGAGCATGGGTGACACTGGGTGCCTCCATGTGTCCCTCTGCTGTTGGCCCTACCTTCCATACTGTTATTATTGGACCCTGCAGTAATCACACATAGTACCAGAGATTTAGCCACAAGAACCCCCATATCATTTGGTGTGCAAACCAGGTAAATCCTTTTCCAATCAGATAAATCAATAGTGTAAGAAAATTGAACCTGAGCAATGGTGACTGTGTCATTGTCCAGTAGAAGGTGATTGATAGGCATAGGCAACAAGTGCAAGTGTGCATCTGTTGGGTCAGTATACCGTAATTGCTGTGAAAATGTGTGCCGAGCCACATATGCATCTCTCCCACCACTATACTGAAATGTGCCCCCGTCACACATTTGCTTCGGAGGCCACCGCTTCCTGCACCAAAGAAAAGAATTAAACTCCTTAAATGGAAGAGCCAGTGGAAACTAATGGTCCAATCCTGAAGTGTAATAGTCCAAACAAAGCACTTATTCTGTACATACAAGTAGTTTTTTGACATCCTCAAAAAGTGTAACTTACAATGTTAAAGAATGCAGACCTGCACTGGATTTCCCAGACTGTGTCAGAATAGGCAGCATCTCGGAAGCGGTGGCATGTCATGGCCATGTTGACCAAATCATGAAGGTCCAAATTCGATGCACACAACACTAGGCTGTCCATGTCCACATCTGTAACTCGCAAATCTCCTCTCTTGCTTCCATCTTGTTCCTGTTCTTCTCTCTTCTCATTACCTCCTTCAGGCGAGCAGTTGCACAATTCTTGGAGCACTGTTTTGGATTGCTTTTCTTGTTGGATACTGCTAGCACCTCTGTCCATTGGTTTTCTTGCAATCTGATTCGATTCCATACTTCCCTGTCACATCCAGGCTGTCTATGAGCAATGTTAGCTATGGCCTTCATTGAACTTCAAAACCTGCTATTCAACCCTCATTCTGGACAAAGAGATAGATCTGTTATGCCATAGGTATCATTCAGCAGAAAATCATCCCATATTAGAGCTAGCAATCAGCTAAAAGAAATTAGAACATGCCAGTTGCAACATGACCAACCACAGTAGAAAAAAGGGGTGTGCCAATTGCAAAACTGTAGTCCATATATGCTGCAGAATTGCTGTCTCTGAGCAATCCTGATGTTTGAAGGTATTCTTCTGTGGAAACAGAAGATTCCTAATTGACTGGTCAAGGGAGCAGCATGCATCTGTGAAGATTCACAAAAGCAAAGCAGATGCATGATCCACAAAAGCAAAGAATTTATCCTTGTGCAGAGTCAACCTAAGGGTGCCTATGCCATGCCTGATGTTGGTCAGCTTCCACTTTCAGGGGTTTTCATAAGCTCTTCAAGTACCCATTGCAAATTTGAGCTCTGAAGAGAATGGAAACCCTAATAAAAAGCACCTCCAGAAGAACAACGCAAGAAAATAGTCTTCGAGTACTCGTTGCAAATTTGAGCTCTGAAGGGAATGAAAACCCTAAAAAGCATGTCCAGAAGAACAACGCAAAAAAATAGCAATACTCTGTGCAAAAGGAAAAATGCAAACACATACACTTTGACAGGGGGCACCATTCACCACAAATGTTACAAGGAGCAGCAGCTGAGTTTGGGACACATCATCATCTTTTCTCCGTTGCTGGAATTGCTGAAGAGCTCATCATGGTTTACGGCAAACCAGCCAGAGATACTACTACTACTACCACTACTTACACAGAAAGGACATGAGATGGAATTTGCGGATACCCATAACAACTGAGACGCCATAGCCAGAGAAAAAGAACCAGCTATAGAGAGAAAATTCCTTTGTGGAATTCGCAAGAGAAGAGAAGGCGAAAAGGAAGAAGAATCCTGAAGCTCTCTCTTCTCTCTCTCTCTCTCTCTCTCTCTCTCTTCTTTCTTGCACAGTCTCCACCAGAACCGGTGTTTCAGAGGGTGAGCCCTTGCAGAACCTCCGAAACACCAGCACACCAGAACCTGTGTTTCAGAGGGTGAGGGTTCAGAGCGTATGTAGTATGTACCCTGAGCATCTCGTATCTTCTCCCTTTTTTTTTTCCTTTTTTTTTTTTTTTTTTTTTTTTTTTTTTTTTTTTTTTTTTTTTTTTTTTCTTTTTTTTTTTTTTTTTTTTTTTTTTTTTTTTT
>Ga0116227_10000238_pt1 | contig 99191 bp, 85 predicted proteins | sample S1TSphgellanicum_FD_89693 | JGI IMG/M metagenome (GOLD analysis project Ga0116227, IMG submission 89693) | Host-associated microbial communities from peat moss isolated from Minnesota, USA - S1T2_Fb - Sphagnum magellanicum MG | ecosystem: Host-associated > Plants > Peat moss > Unclassified... | reverse complement strand
TAAAGGATGAGGCCATTTCTCGCAAACAATATGCTTGTAGCTATTCAGGTACGACCGACTCCCATCCTTTTTCACTCATAATTACTTATATAAGGTAAACATAGGAGGTACGAAGCAATCGCGCACCCAAAGAGCGGCTCTGCTTATTCGCGATTGCTTCGTACCTCGCAATGACAAATAGAAATTAAATTTCGCTCTCGTGCTTTATCTCCTGACCAGGCGTTTCAGGCGCATCAGGTCTTTCAACAGTGATTACACATTCGGTAAATAGTGCGGCTACCGTTCCGGCTGCGGCCATGATGGGTGCAAGCAATACGCCTACTAATCCCACGGTCAATGGAAAGCTTAATAACTCTTTTCCCGAACCATCACTTATCGTGATTTTGGTGGCGTGGCCTTCGGCAATTATATCTTTGATCTTTTTTAGCAGCGATTCGCCACTGATTGTAAATGTTTCTTTAACTGGCATGATCTTAATGATTAAGGGTTTGTATTTTTATTTTGATGGAGAAAGAGGGGGAAAGTTACGCCCGGATGTTAAATAATTATAAGCGCCAAATAATCGTATGGGTTCTTTGGCGCTTATTGTCTTACTGCCAATTTCAAAATCAAATATCCGCTCACTGCAGCCAGCACCGAAGCTATCAAAATAGCCAGTTTACCTTCGGCATGCAAAATGTTATCGCTTAAGGAAAGCAGAGTTATGAAAATCGACATAGTGAATCCAATGCCCCCTAATTGCGCTGCGCCCCAAAGCTGAAGCCAATTGGTTTTATTAGGTAAGGCCGATAATTTGGTTTTAACCGCTATCCAGGAGCATAGCGCTATTCCGATAGGCTTCCCGAACACCAACCCGAAAATTATCCCCAAACCCAAAGGTGATGTAAGTCCTTTAATTATAATATCCCACTCAAAATGAATATTGGTATTAGCTAACGCAAATATGGGGATGATGATAAAGTTAACGGGCGCTTCTAAACGATGTTCTAATTTTAGCAGCGGCGATTTTTTATCGTCGGGATCAGTTGGTATGGTAAAGGCTGTTAATACACCTGCTACCGTGGCGTGGATGCCTGAGCTATGGATAAAATACCATAAAAATAAGCCGGGAATAAGGTAAAACGCCAAGTGTTTAAATCCCAAAAAGTTAAAAACTATTTGCAAACTAAAGGCTATTGCCGCAAGTAACAGATAGGTATTATTTAACCCTGCTGAGTAAAATACCGCGATCACAACTATCGCACCCAAATCATCAACTATGGCAAGCGCTTTTAAAAATACTTTTAAAGATAAAGGGACGCTTTTACCCAATACGTTCAAAATGGCAATAGCAAATGCAATGTCGGTAGCCATAGGGATACCCCAGCCCCCGGCGCTGATAGTTTTGTGATTGAAGGCGCTATATATTAAAGCTGGTACCATCATCCCACCTAAGGCTGCAAATACCGGCAAACTGGCATTCTTTGCATTAGATAATTCGCCGGTTAATACTTCACGCTTAATTTCTAACCCCACAAACAGAAAAAAAATAGCCATCAGGCCGTCGTTTATCCAGTTGATAACAGGATAATTTAAATGCGCGAAACTAAAATTATAGCCCAGATGAACATTCAAAAAAGAATTGTAAAAAACGGCAAGCGGACTGTTGGCAATAATGAGCGAAACAATAACGCAGCCAATTAAGATGATCCCGCCGATAGAATCTGAACGCAACAGTTCCTTAATAAAATTTAGTTGTTTGTGCATTCAACGCGATAGATCATAAAGATACGGAAATGATCTACAAATACTCGCTCAAATCGCCCTTACCCTCACGTATCACTTCAAAATCGCCACTGGTACAATCAACCACCGTTGATGCGATATTGCCGCCGTAACCGCCATCGATAACAAGATCTACCTGGTCCTGGTATTTCTCATAGATCAATTCCGGGTCGGTTGAATATTCAATGATTTCATCATCATCTTTAATGGAGGTAGACAGAATGGGATTACCCAGCTCTTTCACAATGCAACGGGCAATATTATTATCCGGCACACGGATACCTACCGTTTGTTTATTCGAACTTAATAGTTTCGGTACGTTTTTGCTGGCGTTAAAAATGAAGGTAAACGGTCCGGGTAGTGCCTTTTTTAGCACCCGGTAAACAGTAGTATCGATAGGTTTGGTGTAGTCAGAGATATGGCTGAGATCGTAACAGATGAAAGAAAAATTAGCTTTCTCGGGCTTGATCCTTCGCAGTTTGGCAATCGCCTCAATAGCTTTGTGATTGGTAATATCACAACCCAAACCATAAACTGTATCGGTAGGGTAAATGATAATACCGCCTTTGCGCAGCACATCCACTACCTGTTGTATGGTTTTCTCATTGGGGTTTTCGGGGTAGATCCTGACTAACATATTTATTTCGGATTTCGGAATTTCGATTTCGGATTTTTTTAATCCGTAGAAGAACCGTCTACCAAATGTAAACGAATAAAACGCTCAAATGTTGGTATTGACATATCGCCGCTTTCCACACTTTTGCAACTTTTCCACAATCGGCATAAAGCCTGAGCAATCCATTAACTTTACGGGTTAAATAAAAGGAGCACCGTTTGGCTAAGAGCGATACCAAGGAAACGCCGTTAATGCAGCAGTATAACCAGATTAAGGTGAAGTACCCCGGTGCTTTGCTGCTGTTTCGCGTGGGCGATTTTTATGAGACCTTTGGCGAAGATGCCGTAAAAGCATCCGGCATTTTGGGCATCGTGCTAACGCGCCGCGCCAACGGACAGGCTACTTATATCGAGTTAGCCGGCTTTCCGCATCACTCGCTGGAAACGTATCTGCCTAAATTGGTGCGTGCTGGCCAGCGGGTAGCTATTTGCGATCAGTTAGAGGATCCTAAAACTACCAAAACCATTGTTAAACGTGGCGTTACCGAACTGGTTACGCCGGGGGTTGCTATCAGTGATAACATCCTTAATCAAAAAAGTAATAACTACCTCGCTTCCATCTATTTCGAGAAGAATAGCATAGGTATTGCTTTTATAGATATTTCAACCGGCGAGTTTTTAACTGCCCAGGGTAACAGCGATTATATTGATAAATTGTTACAAGGCTTCGCGCCGAGCGAGGTGATTTATCCCAAAACTAAAAATAAAGAGTTTAAGGAGTTGTACGGCGACAGGTTTTACACCTACATGCTGGATGACTGGCCTTACAGCGGCGATTACCCGCAGGAAAGTCTGCTAAAGCATTTCGGGGTGAAATCCTTAAAAGGTTTTGGTATAGATAAACTGAATTTAGGTATTGTAGCTGCCGGTGTGGCATTGCATTATTTAAATGAGACGGAACACCGTAACCTGCAGCATATCTCATCTATCGGCAGGATTGAAGAGGATAGGTATCTATGGCTCGACCGCTTCAGCATCCGTAACCTGGAACTGATTGGCTCGCATAACGAGAACGCCATGACTCTTGTTGATGTGCTGGACAATTGCTGTTCGCCAATGGGTGCCCGCTTGCTGCGCCGGTGGATTGTGATGCCCTTGAAGGAATTGAAACCTATAAACGACAGGTTGGGCGTAGTCGAGCATTTTATAGCCGATGGCGAACTGCGTGAAGAATTACAACAACACATCCGCCAGATAGGCGACCTGGAACGCCTGATATCTAAAATTGCCTTGCAACGCGCCAACCCGCGCGAGGTTTGCCAACTGAAGAAAGCGCTGAAAGCGATTGGGGAGATCAAGGTGATAACCGAAGCATCGGATAGTGAGCCGCTAAAAGCTATCGGAAATCAATTAAATCCTTGTACGCTCATCAGCGAAAGGATTGAGAAAGAATTGCACCCTGAGCCGCCGGTAATGCTGGTAAAGGGCGGTGTAATTGCTGAAGGTATTAATGAAGAACTGGATCGTCTGCGTAAGATCGCTTTTGGTGGCAAAGGTTATTTGTTAGAAATTCAAAAACGTGAAGCTGAGTTGACGGGAATCCCATCGCTTAAAGTTGCCTTCAATAATGTTTTTGGATATTACCTTGAAGTAACGCACAGTCATAGGGATAAAGTGCCTGCCGAATGGATCCGCAAGCAAACGCTGGTGAATGCGGAGCGTTATATCACCCCAGAGCTTAAAGAATACGAAGATCAAATTTTAGGCGCCGAAGAAAAGATCCTGGCGCTGGAAACCAAATTATATAACGACCTGCTTTATTCACTGGCCGAATATATTAAGCCGATACAACTAAATGCAAACCTGATAGCGCGTTTAGATGTGTTGCTGAACTTCGCACACATCGCTATTAAAAACTATTACGTTAAGCCCGAGATTAACCAAAGCCGGGTTATTGATATTAAAGGCGGCCGCCACCCGGTGATAGAAAAGAATTTGCCATTGGGCGAATCTTACATCACCAACGATGTTTTCTTAGATTCAGATAGCCAACAGATTATTATTATTACCGGTCCCAATATGGCGGGTAAATCGGCGCTGTTACGGCAGACCGGCTTGATTGTACTTATGGCGCAAATGGGATGTTTTGTTCCAGCTAAAGCGGCCAGTATTGGTTTAGTGGATAAGATCTTTACCAGGGTAGGGGCGTCGGATAACCTGTCGTCTGGCGAATCGACCTTTATGGTGGAGATGAACGAGACGGCCAGTATTCTGAATAACCTGTCGGACAGGAGTTTGATCCTGCTGGATGAAATTGGTCGTGGAACCTCTACTTACGATGGGATCTCCATTGCCTGGGCCATTGCCGAATATTTGCATAACCACCCTAATTACAAAGCTAAAACCCTGTTCGCAACCCACTATCATGAGTTGAATGAACTGAGCAACACCTTCAATCGCATTAAAAACTATAATGTGACGGTTAAGGAAGTCGGTCACCAGATCATCTTCCTGCGCAAGCTGGTGCCGGGTGGCAGTGAACATAGCTTTGGTATCCACGTGGCCAAACTGGCCGGTATGCCAACCAAAGTACTTGGCAGGGCAAACGAGATACTAAAGAAACTCGAAAACGAACGCACCGGCGGCGAAAGCATCAAAGAGAGCATGAAAAAGGTGCAAAAACAAGCACTGCAACTGCAAATGTTCTCGATAGATGACCCCATACTGGTTAAGATCCGCGATACGTTAAATAACCTCGATGTAAACACCCTCACCCCGGTTGAAGCCATGATGAAACTGGATGAGATACAGCGGATGATAAAAAGTTAGGCCCCCCGGCCCCCTAAAGGGGGAGTAGGAATGCCGGTATCTTATTTTGCTCCCCCTTTAGGGGGTTGGGGGGCTCACCTTCTTCAATGGTAGTATTTTCCCATAACTCAATTGTCTCCAAATCCATTCTATGAAGCCATAATTGTATCTGGATAGCCACCATTTGCTGAAATATACCTGGACCACATAAATGCAAAACGGCAACGCCAGGTAAAACCAGTAAGGCATTTTAGTATTTAGATTTAAACTACATCCGCTGAAGACAAAAAATGAAATGATGTTTTGCACCATGTAGTTGGTCAGCGTCATTTTACCGATCTTTTCCATCGCGCGGAAAAATGATTTTAACTTGCCGTTGATGTATAGCCAGCACAGCGCCATGGTATAGAAAACCATATTGGCCAAAATAAACAGATGGAAAGGGGAGTAGTGTGCAAAGATGTCTATCTTGAATTTTGTTTTAATTGGGCCACTTACAATAAATGAACATAAAACCAGCAGTGTAACAACCAGGCTCCACCAAAATATCCGTTTAACGTATTTTTTGTTATCGTGCAGGTTTTCAAAAAAGCCTACCCCTTCGGCGGCAAATCCCGCAAGGAAACAAATCAATTGCACAAGGTGAACATTGTAGAGATAGCCCGGCGCAATTATTTCACGATACCAGGTGCCCAGCAAGTTAAACTTAATGTTGTTGATAAAACTTGCGCTATGATATAGCGGGATCAGCTTCTCAAAGTTTTCTCCGCTGTGCGATGTTATCATATTAGTAAGCGGTTGTATGGCCGGCATTAGCAGTAATAAAACAATGCAAAGTATAAAGGCCGGCTTGGGTTTCAGCTTGTAAAATAAAAGCATAATCAAGCCCATAAAAGCGTAATCCTTTAAAATATCGCCCCACCAAAAGCAACAATTGAAGAACGCGATCACAAACAACCAAAACATCCGCTTACTGAAAAACCAAACGGGGTTATAGCCTTTGTTGGCCACGTTTTTAATCAGCACTGCAAAACCGTAACCGAACAGCATGCTCAACATAGTCCACGATTTGGCCTGGAACATGAAGAAACCAAAGTTTCGCAAAATATTGGTGAGCAAATCGGGGTGATAATTTTTATAATCGCGGCCTACGTCAAAATAATCAACATAATTCATTAATACCACGCCTAATAGCGCCCAGCCACGCAGCATATCTACAATGGCAATGCGTTTTGATGGCGCTATAGGTTGAATTTGTTCGGCAGTCATAAGGTTGTTTTTGTGATTTTTAAGTAGTAAGGGCTACCCGACTTAGACTACATTAAAATGCTTTTGTTACAGTAAGTTATCAAAATTCCTCGTCTATTTTACGCCCGCTGTTTTTTCAACGGTAAGCTTTTTCCATAACTTAACTGACGCCAGATCCACTCTACAAAACCATAGTTATAGCGCGATAACCACCATTTACTGAAACATACCTGGATAATGTATATCGATAACGGCAGCACCCAGTAAAACCAGAACGGTAGCGTACTCCCCACACCAAAGCCAACCCCGCCAAATACAAAGAAAAGGATCACACTTTGTGTCATATAATTAGTCAGCGTCATTTTGCCGATGGCTTCCATCGCACGGAAAAATCCTTTCAGTTTACCGTTGATATATAGCCAGCATAGGGCCGCGGTAATAAAAATCATCGTACTGAAAATCTTATAATAGATGGTGCTGTAGTATTTGCCTACAGTCCATTGATAATGTTGCGCCAACAAACTGTAACCATTAAAAAATAGCGTTGCCGCTAACGACCACCAGAAGATCCTTTTCAAGGGTTTGCGGTTTTCTTCAAGGCGGCTGAAAAAATCAATCCGCTGTGCGCATAGCCCGAACAAAAAGCAAATGAGCATGGCGACATGCACGGTGTAGGTGTAGCTTGGCGAAATCATTTCGGAGTAATAAGTCCCCACCAAATGGAATTTGATATTATTATACAGACTGGCACTATGATAAAGCGGGAACATCCCGGTAAAAATATCCTGACTATTGCTGGGGATGCGGTTTACCAAAGGGGAAATTATGGGTATTAAAACCAGTAAAATCATGCAGATAATAAACGCCGGTTTAGCCTTCATCCGGTAAAAGAATAGCAGGATCAGTCCCATAAAGGCATAATCCTTCAAAATATCGCCAAACCAAAAACAGCAATTAATAAAGGCCAGCACAAACAGCCAAAACATCCGCATGGTAAAGAACCTAACCGGGTTAATGCCTTTATCGCTCACATTTTTAATTAGAACGGCAAAACCGTAGCCAAACAACATGCTGAGCATAGTCCACGATTTGGCTGCGAAAACAACGTTGCCGAAAACGGATAAGAAATTAGTCAGGAAATCGGGATGAAAGTTTTTAAAATCCCTGTCCAGGTAAAACAGGTCGGTATAGTTCATTAATACCACGCCTAATAAGGCCCAGCCGCGCAGCATATCAACAATGGCGGTACGTTTTGATGGGGCTATCGGTTGTATTTGTTCGGTTGTCATTAATATCAGAATGAATTGTGATAACCGAAAGTAAGTAAAAATCAGCAGGAATGGTCTGTTGTTTATAGACTGGTGACATTAGCTTATTTTATAAATGCCTAAAAACAACAAACCCGTTTACGGCAACGCCATAAACGGGTTTGAATTACCGAAGGTAAATTTTATTTACCAGCCAGAACCTTTTTTAGCGTTACCTGCAGCAATGTGTGCTTCTGCAGATGCTTTACCTAAGATAGCAGCCATTTTGTTGCCGTCTGCATCTGTACCGGTAGCAATGTAACGACCTGATTTTACATCGATGGTTGGATCGATCATAGGAACGTTTTTAGTTTTGGTTTTTACTGAATAAGCGGTAATGCCGCCTGATGCTGCTGTTGCCATTGAATAATTTTTTTAGTTTAAAAAGATGTAACCGATTTTATTGGTTTTTGTTTATGCAATTAGAAATTGACTATAAACAGCCACAATAATAAGATAATGAAAAGAAATTAGCATTTAGTTAACAACAATACTTATCCACATTTTATAAATATTAAACACTTTTATACGTAAAAGGGTCTGGATTTCGCTTTTTGCTTGCAGATTGCACCTGTTTTAGTTAATAATTAAATTAACTGCTGGTATAATATGAAGATTTAATGAGATGTTATTAATATCAGCCTAAATAATATTTAGATGATTTTAGGCTACGTTAGCCAATACTATTAAAGCTAAGCTTACCAGGCAAAAGCCTATAAATAGTTTGACCATCATGGTAGGTTTCAGATCCATCGTATTTTTGTCGTTGTTTTTCATATAGCAAAGGTATTTATTGTAACATAGGGTGATATACCGTATTCCACGTATTTTGACCCGTGAAAACACCCTAAATTTAAATAGTGCGGGGAGATGATCTAAGGTACGTAAAGTTATCGAAATGACAAATAAACGTACAAGTTGTTTTGTGTATTTGTAAAAAAATAATGGTTTGATTGATATAGCCGTATCTTTGCGCCACATCACCTACCAAATGACAAATAAAAAATACTTTTTCCTGGTGCTTATATTGGGTTCGCTAACGGCACTTAGTCCCTTCAGCATAGATATGTACCTTCCGGCCTTTGCACAAATTGCAGCGGCAATGCACACCACTGTCGAGACCGTCACCCTTTCACTTTCCAGTTATTTTGTAGGTTTAGCCGGAGGGCAATTGCTGTACGGACCGTTGCTGGATAAGTTTGGCCGGAAAAAGCCCCTGTACGTTGGCCTTTGTATTTACCTAATAGCTTCATTCGGTTGTTTATCGGCCCAAAGTATCGAAATGCTGATTGTATTACGATTTATACAGGCTGTTGGTGGTTGTGCTGCCGGTGTAGCATCTATTGCCATGGTGCGCGATTTATTCCCAATTGATCAAAATGCTAAAGTATTTGCCCTGCTAATGCTGGTGTTGGGTACATCGCCTATGATAGCACCAACTGTTGGCGGCTTTGTTACCGCTGCGTTTAGCTGGCGTATTATATTTTTAATACTGGCCGTTATTGCTGCGCTGATATTTGCTGCCGTTGTATTTGCCCTGCCCGATAAATATAAACCCGATCCAACCATATCATTAAGGCCAGTACCAATCATCACCGGTTTTTGGGAGGTTTTAAAAACACCGCAGTTTTACACTTTCGCTATTGCGGGTTCCATTTCTTTTGCCGGGCTTTTTACTTACGTGGCAGGTGCCCCTGTTGTGTTTATGAAGATATACCATATGGATGCTAAAGCTTTCGGGTTGCTGTTTGCAGGCTTGTCCGTTGGCTTTATCGGTTCAGGTCAGTTGAATAGTTTAATGCTCAAAAAATTTCGGAGCGAGCAAATTGTTCCCGTAGCTTTTGTAATACAGTTTGTTGGCGGAGCTTTATTTTTATTGGCTGCCTATAATAATTTACTGGGTATCCCGGGAATTATTGCCATGATATTTATACAGCTGGCTTGCGTAGGTATATTGGCCCCAAATACATCGGCGCTGTGTATTGCACCATTTGAGCGTAATGCCGGTACAGCATCTTCTTTATTAGGAGCGCTTCAGTTAGGCATTGGGGCAGGGGCTACTATGGGTATGAGCTCTTTCCACGTGGTTAACATCATCCCTTTAGCTGAGGTAATGTGCGCTGCCGGATTTTTGGCCTGCGCTATTTATTTTATCGCCCGCCGTTCTATTAAAACTGCGCTGTTAACGGGACACAACGCGGTAGTAGTGCATTAGGCCTAACAAATTATTCGCTGCCTGGAGTTTCCTGGATGCTGCCCGCGCGCGAAAAGTATTTATATAAGGATGGATCTTTCAGTTTTACGATGATTACCCCTCTCCGCGTACTGGCATGTACCACATAACCGTTTTGCAGGTAAACACCAACGTGACTGAATTTTTTACCATCGAAATCAAAAAATACCAGGTCGCCCTCGTTCAGGTCTTCTTCGTATTTACGTTTAATAACATTGATTTGCTGACCGGTTGATCTCGGGATATTAACGTTAAATACCTGTTGTTCCAGCATCTGCACCAACCCCGAACAATCAACCCCATCCTTATCCTGGCCACCAAATTTATACGGCGTACCCATCCAAAAATCAATAAAACTATATAACCGGCCGTTTTGAATATCGCGTTTGCTTACATTCATAATGGTAGCATATTTATCGGCAATGTCTGCATTGGGTTTTACTATCTCGCCGGCGCTTCCTTTCAGCATTGCTTTTTTTGAATGGCACGCGGTGAAAAATAGAGTGACAGATAACAATAACGGCAAGTAGGTTTTGTATGATTTTAACTTCATGCTATAAAAATAGCTTGCGAGTTAAAAATTTGAGCTGAGATGTTTTTAACATATTAACAAATTTGATGATATCAGATTTGCCTGCTATATTTAGCTATCTAAATCTTTTACATGTTTCAGAACAAGTTTTGGAAATTACTATTCGCTTTTATTAGTATTTCATTTTTTGCCAGGGCGCAAAAGGATACCTCTTTATTTTATATAAAAAAAGATGGCCGTTATGTTTCTGCTAAAGACTCTGCCGACATCATCCGGACAATTTACAAATCTGCAGACGACGAAAAACTTTATGTGGTGCATGATAGGTATGCGAACGGGGAAAATAAGATGATTGCCCAGGCATCCAACAAAGACGGCTCAAAACTTCAGGGACTTTGCATGGAGTTTTTTGAAAATGGAAAGAAAAAAAGTGACGAGTTTTATAAGGACGATGTTTTGCTGGGGCCCGTTACTGCATATTACCCTAACGGGAAATTTTACATGAGCGGTAACTTTGCCGATAAAATCATGCTCGTAAATCAGTATAGGGATTCTGTGGGTAATGTATTAGCTACAGATGGTAATGGCGAAGCCCTGGAATATGACGACGCTTTTACCGAAATTACAGCACGGGGCAACATCCAGGCAAGTTTAAAACAAGGAAAGTGGTTGTATTTTAATCATAATAAGTTGTGGTATGCTTTAACTTTTGATAAAGGGCTGGCACGCAGCGGAGTTGGGTACGATAGCATTGGAAAAGAGCATCCTTTTTACAACATAGAAGAGCCTGCTTATTTCAACGATCGGTCGGAAGATATTGCCAGTTTTATAAAGCGTAAAACTAAATACCCTGTCGATGCAAAGAAAGCTAACATACGCGGGAGTGTTCACATTTCTTTTATTATCGAAAAAAATGGAGCGCTTAGCCACGTAAAAGTGATTGACGGATTGGGATACGGCACAGAGGAAGAGGCCATCAGAGTTTTAAGCTTAACGGCAAACTCCTGGATGCCGGCAATTCAATACGGCCTTCCGGTAAGGCGCGAATATAATTTACCTGTCAACTTCGGCTTAGCAACAACTTTCAGTTCCTTCAAACCACTATAAAATTAATGAAGCGCTCTTTTTTCTTTTTTTTCTTTTTAATCTTTTGCTTAGCTGCTAAAGCGCAAACAGATACACTTGTTTACTATTTAAATGAACATTCGGAATATCTGCCCGGCAAAGAGGGAATGGAAACCATGAGGATGGTGATAAAGCCTGTAAAGCCGGAAAAATATTACACCGTACGTGATTATTATAAGGATGGTAAAATTAAGTTGGTTACTCATTCAAAAAAAGACGATGGGTCTGAGTTTGAAGGTGATTGCCTGGAATATTACCCCAATGGAAAAAGGAAAAGCATTCGCAATTATCATGAATATAAAATTACGGGGTTTTATTACGGATATCATCGTAACGGAAGCCTTTACACCATTATGAAATACAATGAAATGGGCCGACTTGTAATAGACGAAATGCATGACTCGACCGGGGTGGTAATTGTTGCTAATGGTAACGGGAAGGGTATGGAGTATTTTGGACCTCCGTTAAATCACGTTGATAAAGGTGATGTTATTGATGGAAAGCGGGAGGGAGAATGGCGAAGAACAGTTAATGATACTTTGAAGGCTGTGTTTTTTTATGCCAACGATGATATCGAATCTGGTATAGGTTACGATAAAGCAGGGCATGGTTATCCGTTTAAACGCATTCAGGAAGGTGCTATTCCCGAGCAGGGATTTTTTGAATTGTCCCGTAAAATTAGCGATAAGGTGACTATCCCCAAAGAAGCAAAAAAGTTGAATTTACGAGGCACTGTGGTGTTAAATGCTACCGTTAGCGTAGATGGAAAACTTTCAGATATTAAGGTTTCAAAGGGTTTTGGTTATGGTGTTGATGAGCAAGTTTTGAAATTGTTTAAAGAAGACAGGTCGGTGTGGACGCCGGCAAAAAGTTATGGTATGCCTTTAGAAAATACTATCTCTTTTTCGGTAGTAGTGGGTTACAGCAGATACTAACTGATAGATTGACTACAATTAATACTGCCACAAATCCAACTCCCAATCCATCAGGGATTTGCCGATGCGTTGAGCTTCATAAAGGCGATCAATACCCTGCATGTAATCTTTAATACGCAGATCCTCGTTGTTTGATTGCTTGACGATGTAGCTGCTAAACATCCGCTTCATAAACACATCGTCGAAGCTCAGTCCGGTTTGATCGTTGTTGGCATTTGCCACCTCCTTTACGGCCAACAGGGGGCGTAATTGCGGGAAATAGATCCAAAAGGCGGGTTGCATATCGGCATTGGTCATCCCCGGGGCTTTAATTCTGATGAGAGGAGCTATGCCGATAATCCGGGGTTCAAAAACCGAACGTTGTTTGTCAAAGATCCAGTCTTCCTTAATTCTGAACCGCAGCATGCTGTCTGGCGCAAACTCGTTAGCCGTCATTTTCGAGCTAACGATATTGTTGTCTTTATCACGTATCGTTACCAGCGAACTATCAGACAAGGCCGCCAAAGCTTGTGCTGCCGTAAGCGAACTGGAAAAACCGTCCCCATCTGGATCATCTTTACTGGACTGCGGATTGTAAATAATTAGTTTGTCGTTTTTGATACCATCAAGTAATACATCAATTAACCTTGCCTTTGGCGATGCCAGGTAGGTGTTCATTTTCTCGCGCACATCAATATCACGCCAAACGCGTTTCAACATGGCTACATCTGCTTCGCGAAGCGGTTGATATGGGGTTACTTTTGATGTGGCTATAGCAGTTTTATCGAAATAACCATCGCGTGGTCGGTTACTCTTTTTAGGTTCAATTTTTTTCTCAATCACCGGTGCTACTGCGATTACTTCTTTTTTAGGGGGAGGGGGAATAGAATCTTTTTTACCCTGGCGCCATAAATGGATCTCGCCGGGATCGCAGCGATGAACGACGCCATTGTTGTCAACCACGCCCAATTGAAAGTAAAACTGGTTATCGTAAGCAGATACGCCTTCCCAGTAACCACTTAAACTATCAATACCGGTTTTGCCGTTGTGCTTATAATTCAAGCGGATGTGTTTAAGGCACCATTTCCCGTCGACAGGTTTTGATTTAGTCACCTCTTTTTCGGTAATAGAGGCAGAATTGCCCTGAAGTTCGCCGTCAAAACGCATCTCTACGGATGCGCCATCGGTCCGGACATATCTGGAGATCCCGACCACGGCATTGCCATAACCCGGATTAAGCGTGAAAGCTACCTTATAATCGACAATTGGAGTGCCATATTGTTTAACGCTGCCGCGCCACTGGCCCATAGCCGTACTGTCTTTACCGTCCTGGGCGGATGCTTTAATGCAAAGGAGCAAGAGAAAGGAAAAAAGCAGTCCGCGCATATCAACCGGCTCCAAATTGTGTTTTTAATATTCTCGGACAGCAATGTGCAATAATGCACTGGTAATCTATATTAAACCCAAAGCTTTGCTGGTACGTTCCCGGGTTGCATTGCTCAGCTCAGCATCTTTAGCTAAAGATTGCCCGTATGATGGGATCATCTCTTTCAACTTAGTCTGCCAGTCGCCTGTTTTTAACTGTGTTTTAAAGCAACGCTCAATTAACTGTACCATAATAGGTACCGATGTAGAAGCCCCCGGTGATGCACCTAATAAAGCTGCAATGCTACCATCGGCAGCGGTAACTACCTCCGTGCCAAATTCAAGCACGCCACCGCGTTTAGCATCTTTTTTAATTACCTGCACGCGCTGGCCTGCAATATCCAGTTGCCAGTCGTCTTTTTTAGCTTCAGGGTAATAATCTTTCAGGGCGTTTAAGCGGTCATCAGGTGATTGCATCACCTGGCCGATCAAATATCGCGTAAGCGGGATATTATCTATACCTGCCGCCATTAACGGGCGGATGTTATTTAGCTTGATAGAGCCAAACAAATCCCATAGTGAACCCTGCTTCAGGAACCGGGTAGAAAAGCCCGCATATGGCCCGAAAAGCAGCGAACGCTTGCCATTAATAATCCTCGTATCTAAATGCGGTACCGACATTGGCGGCGAACCTACCGATGCCTTACCGTATACCTTTGCCTGGTGTTGTTTAATAATATCGGGGTTATTGCAAACCAGCCATTGCCCGCTCACCGGGAAACCGCCAAAGCCTTTACTTTCGGGTATGCCTGATTTTTGCAGCAGGGGTAAAGCGCCGCCGCCTGCACCTACAAATACAAATTTGGCGTTCAGCTTGCGTTTGCTGCCAGTGGCCAAATCTTTAACGGTAACCGCCCAGCCGCCATTTTTAGCGCGTTTGATGTCGGTAACATCGTGACTTAAATGTACGTTGAAACCGCTTTTAGTTTTGGCGATATCGATCAGATCTTTGGTTAACGCGCCAAAATTTACATCGGTACCGATATCCATTTTATTAGCCGATACTTTTTCAGCAGCGTCCCGGCCTTCCATCACCAAAGGCATCCAGCTTTTTAGCACAGTTGCATCTTCGGTATATTCCATGGCGCTGAAGAAATGGTTTTTGCTTAGCGCTTCGTAACGTTTTCTTAAATAAGTTACATTTTCATCGCCCCAAACAAAACTGATATGCGGAACGGTGTTAATGAAAGTTTTAGGATCTTTAATGTATTGCTTATCAATCAGGTAAGTCCAAAATTGTTTAGAGATCTCAAACTGATCGGCAATTTTAATGGCTTTGCTGATATCAACAGAACCATCGGGAAGTTGCGGGGTATAATTCAATTCGCAAAATGCCGAGTGACCGGTACCTGCGTTATTCATCGCGTCCGAACTTTCGGCGGCCATTACATTAAGCCTTTCAAAAAGCTCCATTTTTAAATCGGGCTGTAATTCTTTAAGCATAAACCCTAAGGTAGCGCTCATGATACCAGCACCTATTAAAATTACATCAACATCTGTACTTTGGCCGTTATTATTCATTTTTTTGGTAGCAAATTGCACGCTATCCTACATTCAATTACATGGTTTCAGGCTAATTTGTAGTCCGGCGAATGCCATCGATTGTACCCTGCGTTTAACACGGCAAGTTTAAGGAATTTTTTTGTAAACCAATTCAGTCAACTGTTCAAAACAGACGTTATTATTACTTAAAAGTATTTTTTACATCCGGGCGATTATCTTTTTTCAATCGATGCCCGCACTATCAGTTCGGTTTCTAATGTTTCGGTGACAAATTCGGTTACCGGGCGCTTGCTTTCTATCAGATTAATCAGCATTTCAGTAGCGATCTGCCCAATCTGGAAGGCCGGCTGGCGCACTACAGTTAACGGTGGATCAAAAATCTCGGCCGTCTCGTTGTTGGTAAAACCGGCAATGGCAATATCTTCGGGTATCCGCAGGCCCATTTTTTTCAAGATGGTAAAACTGTTGATGGTCAACTGATCGCTGGCTACAAATAAAGCATCTGGTTTGTCGGGAAGCTCCAATAGTTGTTGCAAGCCGGTTTCTACCTCTTGCTGGATCATCCCGCCGTGGTTGCAATGCTTTAAATACTCAGGATTAAACTGTATCTGATGTTTATCTAAAGCTGCTTTGTAGCCGTTAAAGCGTTCTTTACTGGTTAACAGGTTATAAGAGTTGGTTAGATGCGCAATTTTGGTAAAGCCTTTGCTAATCAGCATCTCGGTAGCATCAAACGATCCTTTAAAGTTATTTACCGTCACCTTGTGGGTTTCAATGCCCGGCGCAACACGATCAAAAAACACAATCGGGAAACCCTTGTCATGCAAATAATGATAATGATCTAAATCGGTGGTACCCGCCGAAACTGATACCAGCAGTCCGTCTACATGGCGCGAGATTAAGTGCTGTACATTGGTAGCTTCGCGGGCGGCGGTTTCATGCGTTTGGGTGATGATTACGTGGTAACCGCGGTTATAAGCGATAGATTCGATACCGTTAATGGCCTGCGAGAAATAGTTGTTGGCAACCTCGGCCACCACTACGCCAATCGAATGGCTTTTTTGCTCCTTTAAGCTTAACGCGATAGGGTTGGGGCGATAGTTTACTTTTTCGGCATACTCTAAAACCAGCCTTTTGGTTTCGGCGCCAATTTCATAACTGCCGTTCAGCGCGCGCGATACGGTAGACGTAGATAAGCTCAACGCCTTCGCAATATCCTTTATGGTGATCGATTCAAACATTTACAGGCCTAAATTAATGTTTTAAAAATGAAAGCCATAAGCAGTTTTTACGCAAACGTTCCCGGAAACGTTTGCGCATTATTGCGATTGAATTCAGTTTTTTTATCGTCAGTAAATTGTTTTTAATTAGTTATTTAGCAGCCAATCATGATCCTGTCTAAAGCTAATTTAAAAAATATCAACGCCCCCGGCGTTGTAGTTCCTGACGAACAACTGTTTAACCTGCCCGAAAAAGTTTTACAATTTGGCACCGGCGTATTGCTACGCGGCCTGCCCGATTATTTTATAGATAAGGCTAACCGCCAGGGCTTGTTTAACGGCCGCGTGGTGGTAGTAAAATCAACCGATAGCGGATCGGCAGATGAATTTGAAAAACAGGACGGATTATACACACTGCATATTAAGGGTATTGATGCAGGGCAGCAAGTAGATGAACAGATTATAAACTCATCCATCAGTAGGGTGCTTTCAGCTGGCAAGCAATGGGATGAGATTTTGGCATTTGCAAAGAGTCCCGGTTTACAAGTGGTCATATCCAACACCACCGAGGTGGGGATTCAGCTGACTCAGGACGATGTTAATGCGCAACCACCGGTATCTTACCCCGGTAAACTTTTAGCGGTGTTACACGAGCGTTATAAGGCTTTTAGCGGCAGTAACGAAAGCGGACTGGTAATTGTGCCGACCGAGCTGATTGTCGATAACGGCAAAAAACTTAAATCGATAGTGTTGGAACTGGCTCGTCAGAATAACCTGGAGCCTGCTTTTATAGATTGGGTGAACAATTACAATCATTTTTGCAGTTCGCTGGTCGATCGTATCGTTCCCGGCAAACCTAACACGACGGTCAATCAAGAATTTTCAGCTGAGAGCGGTTACCAGGACGACCTGCGCATCGTATCTGAAGTGTACAGCCTGTGGGCCATAGAGGGCGACGAAAACATCTCATCGATATTAACTTTCGCTCAGGCCGATAAGGGTGTAGTGATTACCCCGGATATTGAAAGGTTTAGAGAACTGAAATTGCGATTGTTGAACGCTACGCATACCTTATGTTGCGCGGTGGCTTTTCTTTCCGGTTTTGATACCGTGAAAGAAGCGATGGGGGATAAGGACTTTGAAAATTTCATTACCCGGTTAATGCTGAATGATATTGCTCCGGCTATCCCTTACCAAATTACAACAGCAGAAAAGGCCGACTTTGCCGCGAAGGTTTTAGACCGTTTCCGGAACCCCAGCATAGAGCATAAGTGGATCAGCATCTCGGTTCAATACACCTCTAAAATAAAATTGCGGGTGCTTCCATTATTGCAGCAGCACTACCAAAATACCAATGAAGTTCCCCAATTTATGGCCTTGGGTTTAGCTGCCTATATCAGGTTTATGCAGACCGAAAGCGTAGACGGAAAATTTACAGGCAATGCAAATGGCGCCACTTATACCGTTACCGATGATAAAAACGAATTGTTTAGTTCATTGTATAACGGTCATGATAATCAACAAGTAGTAAAATCTATATTAAGTAATCAATTACTTTGGGATACGGATTTGACTTTACTCCCGGGATTAAAAACAGCTGCACTAAATCATCTGAATGCAATTGACACCAACGGCGCTAAAACTGTAATAGCCGGAATTTAGATTGCCTTTTTACTTTCCCGTTTTTTTTCGCTTACAGCTTTTACAATGGTTTTGCCATGGGCGATATCTTTAGGGTTTTTAACCTTGTCCATCGATACCTGGTAGGCATCTTTCAGTAGTTCGGCGATGTAGTTTTCGGGGAAAGCAACAAGGTTCTCAATCCGCATGTAGCGATACTGTTTGCCATCGCCAATCAACAGGTTTTCGGGATCGCGAATCTGCGCTCCCCAATAAAAACCGAAATGAATTTTGCCATAAGGCCGCATAATAGCTATGGTGCAAAATACCTGTCCGGCCTTTTCCGTGGGCGACCAGCCAACGGCAACATTGTTATAATTATCGTAGATCAGTTCGTTGCATTGTGGATACCGATCCCAAACAAAATCGCGTAGCCATAATACCTTCTCCTGCACATCCGGCGGAAATGGTTCCAGAAAACTGAGCAGGTCGGTTAACTCTTCTTTGGGCATTATGATGTGATTTATAACCGAATTTAGCGATAATATTGGTAACCTACTCTGTTTGGTAGTAGTATCAGGATTATCGTAATAATTAAATTAACATGGCATTATAGTTGGTTCACCGTTAACATCTATAAACAAACATGTATCCTATGAAAACTAAATTCTTAATCCCTGTAGCGGCAGCGGCTGTAATGTTCGCTACAGCCTGTAGCAGCAATGGGTCTAAAAAAAGCGAAGACAGTACGGCACAAGGTTCTGATAGTGCTATGAAATCTGATTCTATGAAAGCTAAGGCCAGCGGCGATATGTCTGCCCAAGCCATCAAACCAGCCGGTCCAAACCCGGAATGGGCGCCATCTATTAAACCCGAAATGTTAGCCGTAATAGAAAAACTGGCCAGTTACGGAGATAAACCTATCGAAACATTAACTCCAACAGAGGCCCGTAAAAATCATACTCCAACCGATGCGGTGATGGATGTAATGAAAGAACACAATATCGCCAAGCCGGTATTCAACATCGATACCATGGGTAAAGATATCCCCGCTGAAGGCGGCAATATCCACGTACGGATCTACACCCCTAAAACCGGCAACGGCCCGTTCCCGGTAATTGTGTATTATCATGGTGGCGGTTTTGTAATTGCCAATTTAGATGTTTATGATTCGGCTCCGAGCGTACTGGCAGATCAAACCGGTGCCGTAGTAGTTTCAGTAGCCTACCGTTTGGCACCTGAGCATAAATTTCCGACTGCCCATAATGATGCTTTTGCTGCATACAAATGGGTAGTGGCTAATGCAGCATCAATAAAAGGTGACCCTAAAAAGATAGCCGTTACAGGCGAAAGTGCCGGTGGTAACTTAGCTGTAAACGTTGCCATTATGGCCCGGGATAAAAGTGTTATGCTGCCAACTACTGTCGTAGCGGTTTACCCCGTTGCCGGATCGGACATGAACACGCCATCCTACATCAAAAACGCAGCTGCTAAACCGTTAAATAAACCAATGATGGCCTGGTTTGTAAAATATTACCTGAATAGCATGGCACAAGGCAAAGATCCACGCATTAACTTGGTTGCTGCCAATTTAAAAGGCCTGCCGCCAACAACCATCATCACTGCCGAGCTTGACCCATTGCAAAGCGATGGCATGATGCTGGCCGATAAACTAAAAGCCGCAGGCGTTACCGTAGACAGCAAAAACTACGATGGTGTAACCCACGAGTTCTTCGGTATGGGCGCCGTAGTACCTCAAGCTAAAGATGCTGAAGGTTACGCCGTAAGCCAGTTTAAAAAAGCGTTCGGTATGTAATCATCTGAATAGAACATATATTAATGCAAGGGGCGCGGAGTTTAAAAACTTTGCGCCCTTTGCATTTTTTAAATCTTTATCATTCTTTGTGTACTTTGCGTTGGGTTAATAAGCTCCCTTAATGACCAATGACCACAAAACCAAATAACCTCAAAGACCTTTACGGCAATATAGATATCTACCTTTTCGATCAATTATTAAAAGGACGCTTCGATAATTGCCGCACTGTATTGGATGCCGGCTGTGGCGGTGGCCGAAACTTGCATTACTTTTTAAATAACGGTTTTGAAGTTTATGGTATGGATGCTGATGCCGCTGCGGTTTCGGCGGTAAAACAGATCTCGTTTGATTTGGCGCCACGCAATGCGCCGGGTAACTTTACAGTAGCGACTGTAGACGATTTGCCTTACGGCGATTCTTTTTTCGACTTGGTGATCTGCAGTGCCGTACTCCATTTCGCTAAAGATCATAATCATTTCGATGCTATGTTGCGTTCTATTTGGCGGGTGCTGAAACCGGGTGGGTTTTTCTTTGCGCGGCTGGCTTCTGATATCGGCATTGAAGAGTTAGTTCATCCGTTGGGGAACGGGAGGCATTTGCTGCCGGATGGTTCTACACGGTATTTGGTTGATGAGGAGATATTGATGGAATACACCAAAGAATTGGGCGGTGAGTTATTTGAACCCATTAAAACCACCAACGTGCAAAACCTGCGCTGTATGACTACCTGGTGCCTGCGCAAAAAATAGTACTGCTTTGTAAAATGTTTATGGAATAAGGGGTAATTGCGCATCTGTATAAGCAAAGCACTTATCATTGTACTTACATAAACCTGCAAACATGCCATCTATCTGCCTAAGCTATAAACCGTTCTATAAAATTTTGTGCCTTATATTTTGCCTGTTGCTGGCAGGTAGCCTGAAAGCGCAAAATTTTAATCAAATCAGCAAACGGATAGATTCGCTGACCAAAGTTGGTTTGCCAAAATCCGCTCTGAAAGAAGCGCAGGAGATGGAAAGACTGGCCGCGTTGCAAAATAACACGCCCCAGCATATCAAAGCCATATTGTACCGGATTCGGTTCCAATCGGTAGAGAGTGTGGCAAACATTAATAATGTCACCGATAACCTAAAGAAAAACATCGCGAGTGCTGCCTTCCCCGAAAAGAATATTTTGCAATCGATACTGGCGGGCATATATGCGCGATACTACACCAATCATTTTTATGAGGTTATCAATAAACCCAAATTGGCTATAGCGGCACAAGATGTTGCAGATTGGGATGCCCAAACCTTATGGGCTGAAATAAATAAACAATACAGCGCTTCGCTAAACATCAACACCGCTGGATTGCAAACCACGCGTATCGATCAGTTTAAAGATGTTTTGGAGGGCGACAGTAGCAACCGTAGTTTGCGACCTACTTTGTATGATCTGTTGCTACACCAGGCTTTAGATTTTTATTTATCGGCAAAGGCTGCATTTACTGTAATTAGGGAACCATTTAGTTTAAATAATCTTGATTTATTTGCTGATAGTCAAAAATTTGCATCCATTGATCTGAAAACTGCCGATACCACGCTAAATACTTTTCAGGCGATAAAGTATTTGCAGCAGGGTACAAAATTTCATTTAAAGCGAAATGACGCAGAGGCCATTGCCGATCTTGATATTAAACGACTAATTTTTCTTCATTCTGTTGCGATACTGGCCAATAATGATCAGTTGTATACCGATGGCCTTTTAAAAATTGCTGATGTTAATGCTAACTTACCCATAAGCGCCGACGCCAATACACTTTTAGGAGAATATTACGTAAGCGTAAGAGAGGAGTTAAAAGGAGCCGGTTTTTTTGACAAGGCTATTAAAGCTTTCCCGAATAGTTTGGGAGGGAAAAATGCGGCTACATCTATTAAAGCGCTTTCTGCTAAACAGGTATATCTCGCTGCCGAAGCATTTAATTTGCCGGGTAAACCTTTGCTTGGCTATTTACAATATGCCAATATCGGTGCCGCTCAAGTGAAAATCTATAAACTATCAACAAGCCAGTTTGCTGATTTACAGGAAAAGAGAGAAGCCGGTCAAACGAATTTTTCCTTTAATCTATCGTCAGGAAAAACCGACCCCACTATTGTTTTTATCAGTAAGCTAAATCCCATACGTATCCAAACGTTAAAACTCCCGGGAGAAAAGGATTATAAAACGCATACCAATGAATTTAAGATTGACCCGCTTGAAAGGGGGAATTATGTTATGACGGTTCAGGACACTTCGAAAGCCATCGGTACTCCTTCACAGTTTATCATTGTAAAAATAACCGGTTTAGATTGTAAGGTGCGTATGCTACCCAACTCTAAAATTAACATGGTAGTGGTTGCCAGGGATAATGGCCGCCCGCTTAAAGGTGTAAAAGCGACTTCCAACGGGCTTAACCCGGTTACAATTACCGATAAAAACGGGCAATGCGTGTCGGAGGTTGATAATAGCGGATATGATGTCCATTTAACTACGGCGAATGATACCCTTTACTTGTCCGGGCGTTATACCTACGGTTACACAACCAGGCCCGAAACCCCTAAACAGCCACGAATTTTATTTTTTACCGATCGGGAAATTTACCGCCCGGGGCAAACGGTTTATTTTAAGGGGATAAAAATTCAGGAAGACAGGGATAGTTTTAGGGCTCTGCCAGGAGAGAAAGTGACCCTTACCGCGCAACAGGGTAAGGGCTTAACAATGTTGTCGTTCACTACCAATCAGTTTGGTTCGTTTAGCGGGAGTTATGTTGTTCCTAATAGCACAGGCTTCGTCACATTTTCTGTTCCCGAACTGCTTAGTAAATATGTGCAGGTTGAAGAATATAAGCGCCCTGCTTTTTATGTGGAATTACTGCCGTTTGAAAAAAGCTACCACACAGGCGATTCGGTGAAACTGCGGGGACAGATAACGGCTTACTCGGGTTATGGTATCTCTAACGCAAAAGTGGTGTTGAATGTAAACAAAGAACTGATGTTTAATGATTACCGCGAACAATATGCCAATAGATTTAACCAACGCACTGCGGACAACAATTATCCGGTGATACGAAATGATACCGTTATGGCCGACAGTAAAGGGCTGTTTACCATCAGTTTTAAAGCGTCGTCTGTCACCGGGTTCGAAAATGCTGATGTACGTTATGAATATACAATTACCGCCGATGCCTCTGACGGTAATGGCGAAGTTCGATCTACCCGTACGGTTTTAAAAATATCACGTACAAATTTTGGTATTGTAGATGATTTCCCGAGGAGCGGCAATGCGACTGATACTATCAAAAGTAAGATCTGGTTAAGTGATCTTAACGGCGTCAAACAAAATGGTGAAGTCAGCCTGTCCGTTTATTCGCTTAACCAGCCCGCTATTGCAACTAAAGCGCGGCAGTGGCAGTTGCCCGAGTTTAATTTAATGGATAGTGCCATATTCAAAAAAAACTTCTCCGATTTTGCCTATAAAACCGAAGATCAAAAAGTAAAATGGAGCATAAAGCAGGAGGTTGTTTCACTAAAATCATCTGCAGGAAAAGTTAACCCGGCTTATTTTAACGTTGCAGCTATGGGCGAACAGCCAACAGGCTGGTATAAAGTGATAATTAAAGGAAAAAACGCAGACGGCGACACGGCCTCGGTATCCAAATACCTGTTTTGGGTAAACAAGCCGGGTAAGCCCCTGGCAGATATGAGCGTTATACTAACAAGTTATTACAAAGTAAAGGGCAAAAATGCTGGTGTAAATTTGTACTTGGGCGGCAGTAGTAAAGGTTATGCTTTAATTGAAACCTATCAGGGTACTGCCATTGTTAATACACAATGGGTGAAACTACCTAAAGGCAACCAAGTTACTGTACAAATACCCTTTGCTAACAAAAACTCGGCAGCGCAGGTGTTGTTTGTTTTGGGCAATCGTACTTATACGGCGTACGTAACCCCTCTTGCTGATGCTAAACCTAAACTGAATATCAAACTGCTCACATTCAGAAATAAGCTTTACCCCGGCCAGGCCGAGCAATGGAAATTGCAAATTGAAGCCGACGGTAAGCCGGTTAAGGATGCAGAAATGACCGCTGATTTATACGATAGTTCGGTAGACGCTGCCTGGATAAATTCAACCTGGAGCACCCGGTTAGGCGATACTTATTACCGGCAACACTATTTTGAGTGGGAAGATGAGCAATCGACAGATCCGCTAAGCTTTTTTATGCACAGCCCTTTTTATACCTATTTAGGGAAAAGTATGCTTAGGCGATACGAGCGTTTAATGCTGTTGGATTATAATAAATATGATACCGATGCAAGGCTGATGCGCGAAACCCGGGTTGGCGGTGGTATAGGCCGCATTATTTTAAAAATGGACACCGCTGAATATAATCCCAATGCCACCAAAGTAAGGCTAAGCGGGCGGGACTTTTTCGCACCGGTTACTTTACGTAAAAACTTTGCCGAAACTGCATTCTTTTACCCTCAACTTCATCCCGACGAAAACGGACAGGTAGCCATCAACTTTACCATACCCGAGTCGCTGACCAAATGGCGTTTTAAGGCGCTGGTACATACCAAAGATATGCAAATGGGCTACATTGAGCAGGATGTGCTTACGCAAAAACAGCTAAGTATTACCGCCCGTATGCCGCGTTTTCTGCGCGCCGGCGATACCATAACAGTATCGGCACTGGTAGCTAATTTAACCCAAAACAAACTGACCGGTAACGTAAAGCTGCGGTTGTTTGATGGGCTGACCATGAAACAGGTCTCGCTATTAACTAACCCTGCCGATTCTATCCAGACCATAGGTGTCAGCCCGGTGGCCAACACGCCGGTAAGTTTTCGGTTGGTAATCCCTGCCGGTTCAAACGCCTTAACCTACCGTTTAACTGTTGAGGGGGGCGATTTTACCGATGGTGAAGAAAATACGCTGCCGGTTTTGCAAAACCAGACTTTGGTTACCGAATCTTTACCAATGATGGTGCGTGGCGGACAAACCAAAGCCTTCAGTTTAGATAAGCTGCTTAATCAGTACAGCACTACGCTAAAAAATAAGACGCTTACACTTGAATATACTCAAAACCCCGCCTGGAATGCCGTAGCATCATTGCCATATCTTATGGAGTATGCATCCGAGTCTTCCGACCAATTATTCAACCGCTATTACGCTAATAATCTTGCTGCAAATTTAATTAATACCATGCCGGTAATTAAGCAGGTTTTAGAAAGATGGAAGTTGGCAAATAGCAATGCGTTACAAACCGAATTAGGTAAAAATCCTGAATTAAAAACTACCTTACTTGCCGAAAGTCCCTGGCTGCGTGATGCCCAAAATGAAGTTGATCAGCGTAAGCGATTAGCCTTATTATTTGATTTAAACCAAATGACTTATAATCTTAATCAGGATTTAAGTAAACTGGCCAAAATGCAGTTGCCTGGCGGAGGTTTTGCCTGGTTTGGCAACAATGCGCCCGATCCTTACATCAGTACTAATATTTTAGCTGGCATAGGGCAATTGTATCAACTGCATATCGCTGATGATAAGAATATGCCGCTGCGGGCTATTAAAGACAAAGCGCTGTCTTATATCGATCAATTGTTAATAAAAAATGCAACTACTGATAAAACACCTAATGCAATAGATATTTATGGCTATTACGCACGCAGTTTCTTTACCGATAAACCCGCACGCGATACATCGAAAGCTTTACTAAACGCCTATTTGGACTGGGCCGCAAAGCAGTGGGTTAACCAGGGCATTTACCAGCAAGGTTTAATTGCGTTAACAATGCTGCGCAACAACAGGCCAGATGTAACCAGGTCCATTATCAAATCCCTGAATGAAACCGCACAGCGTAACGATGAAATGGGCATGTACTGGTTAAACAATCGCCAGGGTTATTACTGGTATCAATCTCCCATCGAAACACAAAGCCTGATGATAGAATTATTTACTGAAGCCGGTGATAACGATATGGCGGTTGAAGAGATGAAAATCTGGCTGCTGCGCAACAAGCAAACCAATAGCTGGAGCACAGGCAAAGCTACGGTAGCTGCCTGTTATGCTTTGTTAATGAAGAATAGCGATATAATCGAAACTATCCCTCAAACTGAAATTAAAATAGGCGATAAGTCATTAAAAGATTTAAAACCAGGTATTGAACAAGAGGCTGGGACAGGTTACATTAAAACAAGTTGGACAGATAATCAAATCAAACCATCTATGGCCAAAGTAACCATCGCTAACAAAGGCAACAACATCAGCTGGGGAGCCCTGCATTGGCAATATCTTGAAAATTTAGATAAGATAAACTCGTCAAAAACAGATATCCAGTTGCAATGTAAATATTATATCGAGCGGCCGACCAAAAATGGTCCCATATTGGTTGAAGTTGACGATAAAAACAAACCTAAAGTTGGCGATTTGTTAAAGGTACAGATTCTGTTGCGAGCCGGCCGCGATTATGAATATATTGCGGTAAAGGATCTGAGGCCTTCGGGCGCCGAGCCGGTTGATGTGCTCTCGGCTTATAAATATCAAACCGGTTTATCTTACTATCAGGTAACTAAAGATGTGGCGACTAACTTCTTCATCAGTAAACTAAACAAAGGCGCTTACACAATCAGCTATCAGTTAAGAGTATCGCAACCGGGGAATTTTGCAACCGGTATCAGTACTTTACAATGCATGTACGCGCCAGAGTTTAACTCCCACTCTGAAGGTAAAAGGATAGTGGTTACGCCTTAGTGCAATGCTTAACCAAAAGTTAATATAACTTATTTGCAGGTAAGGTGTTATATGTAAAAACCTTTTGCTATGGAAGTTAATTATTGGTTGATTGGCCTGGTGGCGGTATTAGTAATAGCCCTCATAACCTGGCTTTCAAGGCGGAATAATAAGGACGAAGAGGATTTTGAACGCGATGTACTGGGCCGCGATAAGCGACGAAATGTATCGGGCAGATAATCCTTTTAGGCCGTAACGTAAAACGGGCTTCAAATCTAAATTTGAAGCCCGTTTTGATTTTTAAAATAAGTATTTAGTTAAAAATAAGCGTTTAACACATAATTAGCCGATACTTTGGTCTGATCGGTTGTTGTAGATAATCCCTGCAACCATATGGTATATAAATAACCTGTTTGCGGCGTAATGTTGCTTAAGCTGGCTAACACGGTTGTGGTTCCGGCTTTGCGTATTTCCAGCGTTATTTTAGCATTACCATCAACCGGGATAAACGTTGAATAATCTTTAAATGATTTATTAGTAGCAAGTACGGCACCTCCCGCTATTGCAAAATCAACGGCCGGCGCATCAGGGCTAAAATTGGCAAAACGAATGCCGGCTTTACCTGAAGCTGGTTGGGTAAGCGTGTCGCGTAAAAAAACGGTTTGCGGAGCAGAAGGTAAACCTGTTAAAAATAACGTGTATGCCTTGTTTGCTACCAATGTAACCGTATCGGTTTTTACTTTGGTAGATGTTCCTGCCTGATAAAAAATAGCGGCGTGTTTACCGGTAGTAGTCTGTAAGTAGCTGTAACCATCGGCAAAACCGAAACCTGTACCGTTAGTTTTGTTTTGATCGAGGTAAAAATCGAGTGCCGGCGAACCCGGAGATAAGTTAATAACAGAAAACAGCGCTGACGGCCCGGTATTAACAACATCATCGTTTTTCTTTGAGCATGATGCTAACGTTAGGGTAAGCAAAAATATCATCCCGATAATTCCCACGCCTCTGTTTAAAGTTTGCTTGTAATTTTTCATATCAATATTCATAAATGTATTTGTAATCACCTTTACGCAAACGTTCGACTGAACGTCCCAAGTATTTTCAATTTTCAATAAATTTTTTGCCGGAGGTAGATTTTCCAGCAGGATAATCACACTTCAATCCGGTGTTAATTTTTATTTTTTGTATCGGTAACCGATATCTTAAATTTACCGCATGAAAATACAAATAGATAATTTAATTACATCGTTAAAAACAAATTCAATAACCTTTAGCGAGGTGATCAGCTTTATAGAAACCTATTATAATCATCAGCCAACCGCCTTTAAAAATGGCGAAGCCTATAATGAAGCAACGCAGAATCAGGGAAGCGCCAAAGTTTTTGCATTTGCCCAATTAAATAATTTATCTGCACAAGATACCCTTTACCTGTTTGCCGAGCACTATCAATCGGTACTGGCACACCCTGATGCAACAGATCATCAAAACATCAGGCAGTTTATAAAACACGGTTGGGATGGGGTTATCTTCGAGGGAGAAGCTCTAACAGCAAAATCTTAAGTTTGTTGGCAGCTGCAAATTTCACTACATCTGTGAAACAAATTTCCATCATTTGTCGTTCTCATTTTTAATTTTGTTTTATGACTCAGCCGTCCGGAAATCAGACTATAAGCCATCAAAATCTTGTTGCTAACGAAGAACGTTTCAGGGCGCTGGTTACAGCTACGTCTGATGTGGTGTACAGCATGAGCCCGGATTGGTTGGTGATGCGTCAATTAGATGGGCGCGGCTTTTTGTTGGATACGCACGAGCCGCTTGTTAATTGGATTCCTAAGTATGTTCATCCGGGCGATCAACAAAAGGTAAATGCTACTATTGCCGACGCTATCAAACACAAAAAGATTTTCCAGTTAGAACACAGGGTGGTACGTGCCGATGGGACAGTAGGGTGGACGATATCACGCGCAGTGCCGATTTTGGATGATAAAGGCGAAATTACAGAATGGTTTGGTGCAGCCAGTGATATTACAGACCGTAAACGGGTAGAAGCTGCTTTGCGCGATGCTAAAGAAGAATCTGATCTGCTGAAAAGGACCTATGAAACCATTACCGGCGGCACGCCCGATTTGATGTATGTATTCGATCTCGAATACAGGTTTACCTACGCCAATCAGGCTTTGCTTACCATGTGGGGTAAAACCTGGGATAACGCTATTGGCAAAGGCCTGCGGGAGAATGGTTATGAGGAGTGGCATGCCACAATGCACGAACGGGAGATAGACCAGATCAGGGCTACTAAGAAACCATTAAGGGGAGAGGTGTCTTTCCCGCACGCGGTTTTAGGCAGGCGTGTTTACGATTATATTTTAATCCCCGTCATCAACAGCCAGGGAGAGGTGGAGGCCGTAGCCGGCACCACCCGAGATATTACAGATATCAAAAACGCTGAAATTGCCATTTCTGAAAGTGAAGCAAGGTTCAGGACTATGGCCGAAAGTACGGATGTGATGATAGCGGTAGGCGATGAGTTGGGAAATGCCATATATTTTAACGAGGCCTGGATTAACATTACCGCACGCACGCTTGAAGAATTATTGAAGAACGGTTGGCTTGATCTTCTTCACCCGGATGACAGGGCTTTGGTTACTAAAGTTACCACGGAGGCTTTACGGGAAAAGAACTCGGTACAGTTTGAATTCCGTATTGCGGATAATAGAGGAGGATATTCCTGGTTGTTAAACAGGGCTACCCCACGTTTTCACCAGGATGGTTCGTTTGTTGGTTTTGTAAGTTCTACCATAGATATTACCGGTATTAAGGAGAATGAGCAACGCAAAAATGATTTTATCAGCATGGTAAGTCACGAGTTGAAGACACCTTTAACATCAGCCATCAGCTACGTGCAGGTATCACAAAAAAAAGCAGCCGAATACGATGATGCGCTAACTGCCGGAATGCTTGATAGGGCGGGTGTGCAACTACGTAAAATGACAGGTATGATCAATGGCTTTTTAAACGTTTCGCGTTTAGAATCGGGTATGATCCATATGGAGCGTGAGTTATTCGATTTAGCCTTGTTGGTTAAAGAGGCCGGTACTGAAGCTGCAACCACTTTTACAGGTCATCATCTGCACTTTTCACCCTCGGCTGAAATTATGGTAAATGCAGATCGGGAAAAGATTGGCCAGGTTATTAATAACCTGATTAGTAACGCTGAAAAATATTCGGCCCCGGGCACCTCAATTCACATCGCCTGCAATACCGTCGACGGCCGCGCACAAGTAAGTGTATCGGACGAAGGTATAGGTATCAGTCCGGAAGATCTGCCGCGACTTTTTGAACGTTTTTATAGGGTAAAGGCTAACGATACTAAACACATAGCTGGTTTCGGTATCGGCTTGTACATATGCAGCGAAATCATAAAGGCCCTTGGCGGCGAGATTTGGGCTACCAGCACGCCGGGTAAAGGAAGTACGTTTTATTTCTCGCTGCCGCTAAGCCGTTCTTAATTTAGGTGGCACATCTGCGCCTTGGTTAATTTAAGATTATTAATATAATATTAAATTAATATGGCCGGCGTAGTCAACGGGTTTTTAATAGCTTTAGCTTCAATTTCAAGCGAAATCATAAAATGAAACTCAGAAATTTATTAGCGTTGCTTTCAGTTGGTCTGCATGTACTAAGCGCCGTGGCGCAGGATAATCAATCAGAAAAAACATTTATTGCCAGCCCTTACCTGCAAATTGGCCGCCAGCCTTCGGCGCAATCACTTGAACTGGTATGGCATACTACCGATGTTGATGCCGTCTGGCTGGTAGAAGAAAAAACGGGTTCGCAATGGAAAAAGGCCGATGCGCCTGCGTTTGGCAGGGTGGCCGTTGCCGGTATTGATGCGCATCGCATCTATCATTCAAAACTAACCGGCTTAACACCGGGCAGTACCTTCACTTACCGTGTGCTCAAAAATGGAACGGTTGTTTTTACGGCCGATGCAAAAGCACCAAAAAGCGACAAGCAAGCCTACCGTTTTGTGGCGATAGGTGATATCGGCGCCCAATCGCCCGATCAAAAACTGCTGGCGGTACAAATTTACAAAGCTAACCCCGATGTAGTTGTAGTACCCGGTGATATCGTTTATAACACAGGACTGATCTCTGAGTATCGCACTAAATTTTGGAATATCTACAACTCGGATAAGGAAACCATAGAAAGTGCCCCTATTATGCGCTCTATTCCATTCGTAGCATCGCCCGGTAATCACGATATCGGCAACCGCGATCTGGACAGGTATCCACAGGGTTTAGCCTATTTCATGTTTTGGAATCAGCCGTTAAATGGCCCTGCGGGCGGCGAAGGCAGTGCCTGGGTACCGGCCTTGAAAGGTTCGGATGTGAACAAAAAAGCATTTACCGATGCGGCAGGAGAGGCTTACCCAAGAATGGGGAATTTCTCGTTTAATTATGGCAATGCCCACTGGCTTTACCTTGATTCGAACCCCTATGTAGATTGGAGCGATAAAACCCTGACCGATTGGATTAAGAATGACCTTGCATCTGCAAAAAATGCTACCTGGCGTTTTGTGGTATTTCATCACCCTGGCTTCAATTCATCGCGCGAGCATTTTGAAGAACAGCAAATGCGCCCGTTATCGCCAATATTTGAAAGCGGTAATGTTGATGTGGTTATTAACGGTCACGTACATAACTATCAACGTTCTTTCCCTTTAACTTTTGTACCCGATGCGGTTACTTTGGCTGCCGATGGTAAGCCAGCGCGTGGCCACGTAGTAAACGGTAAATGGAACTTGGATAAAAACTTCGACGGAAAAAGCGTTACCAAACCTAAAGGCATTGTGTACCTGGTAACGGGTGCTGGTGGTGCGGGTTTATATAACGAGGAGCAGAACGATGATAAAGCATCGTGGCAGCCGTTTACCACTGTATTCAGATCTAAAGTACATTCTTTAACGGTGGCTGATGTAGATGGCAAAACCATTAAGTTCCGTCAGATTTCGGCAACTGGCGATGAGATAGATGCTTTTACAATAACCAAATAAAAGTAACAGGCGGGATGGTGGCATGAAGTGGATTTTAGTAATTATTACCCTTGCTTTTAGTCCACTATTTAGTCTTGCCGTCCCTTCGCAGGCCAAAAACGATGCTTGTGCCGAACAGGTTGTCACTAATGTTCGGCTGAAAACTGTTGCTTTCACCCGAAGCTGCGACCAGCTTTCAGAAAAAATAAATCAACTTAAATCAAACGATCAGGCGGGCATTAAAGATGCCCGCCTGGCTTTGTTAAAATGCCGGGAAAAGTATAAATCAATAGAGTTTTTCCTTGACTATTACTTCAAAGCATCTGCCCACGATTTCAATTCACCTCCTAAATTCTCGGCTGAAGAGCCTGAAGACGATTACCTGCCGCCCGTAGGTTTTCAGCAGATAGAAGTTTTACTGTTCAATAAAAATGTTTTTGCGCAAAAGGCCGATTTGCAGCAATTATCCTCGTCAATGACCAAGTCGGCTCTTAATCTTCCGTTGTTACTTACCGGTTTTCAAACCAGCGATGCTCAAATTTTGCGTTGCCTGCAAGTATCATTAATAAGAATAATGACATTGGGCATTACCGGCTACGATGCTCCCTTATTAAAAAGCGGTGTCACTGAAGCACATATTTCACTTGACGCGATCAAAACGTCTTTACAACCATTTTTTAAGCAACAGCCTGCGCTTAAAATGGAAATGTTGCTTACCGCCGGATTATCGTATTTGAAAACGCATCCGGGTTTTGATTATTTCGACAGGATGCAGTTTTTAAAGTTGTACGCCATGCCGCTACAGCAACAATTAGCGCAATACATCAAACAAGCTAAACTCAATTTAAACGACAAAGGTATACTCAATATCGGGGCAAAAAATATTTTTAGCCCCGAAGCTTTGAACGGTGATATTTTCCTTGATTTCAGAGAAAAGAAGCCGCAACTTATCACTTTAGGCAAGCTTTTGTTTTTTGATAAACGTTTATCGGGCACAGTTACTCGCAGCTGCGCTACCTGTCATCAGCCCGAACGGTATTTTACCGATGGTTTAGCTAAAAGCGCTACTATCAATGGTGGTGGTCACGTTTTACGGAATGCGCCTACGCTTTTGTATGCCGGTTTTCAGTACAGTCATTTTTGGGATGCACGTGCCAAAAGCCTGGTAGAACAGGTGAGGGAAGTATTACTTAATAGGGACGAGATGGCGGGCAATGATAGCGTGATCCTTTCCCGATTATCGCATGATCAAAAATATATCACCTTATTTAAAGCGGCATTTCCAGACGGTGACTATCAAAAGATCTCCATGTACGGCATTGCCGAAGGTTTAACCGCTTATGTACTTTCGCTATCGCCCCGAAATTCTCCCTTTGATAAATATATGACCGGAGACAAATTTGCATTAACCCGGCAACAAATACATGGCTTTAACCTGTTTATGGGGAAAGCACAATGCGGCACCTGCCATTTCGCCCCTTTATTTAACGGACTGATACCGCCGTATTATGAAAGCACCGAACTGGAAATTATTGGCGTACCCAAAACAGATGATCGTAAACATTTATCAGCCGATGATGATGAAGGCAGCTACCGTTTAAATCCTGTTAAATATAATCGCGGCGCTTTTAAAACCCCAACGGTACGTAATGTAGCCAAAACAGGGCCGTATATGCATAATGGCTCTTTCCATAATTTAAATACCGTTATGGATTTTTATAATGCAGGCGGCGGCAACGGTTGGGGACTGAATAATCCTGAACAAACTCTTCCTTCGGATAGCCTAAAATTGAACAAGGGTGAAATAAATGCAATTATAGGATTTTTAAACAGCCTTACCGATAAGCCTTTACGGACAAAGAAAGGGTAGGCCTTTAAGGCGTTTTACTTTTCTGTTTATTTGCCACAAGTTCAAAGTCCTCTTTCCTTGTGAAATAATGAAGGCTTAAAATCAAAACAATTGTAGTGGCAAAGTTTACTTTTTGCATTACCGGCAAATATTTTAAACTACCCGAGCCATACATGTATAAGGTTACATAAAATGTAATGAGGCCAAGCGTGCAGGACAATTTTAACCAGTTCAGTTTCGATTTAAAAACGAATACCGTGATGTAAAACAGGCTGATCAGGAATAGGGTACTGGATATGGTAACCATGATATCGTGCAGGGAAGTAGCGATCAGGAAAGCAAAGATCATCCCTAATTCGCCTACGTATTTCACTAGGTTGGCGGCACTTTTTGTTGGTATTCGTTTTGAAAATTCAGCGAAAAATAACGCAAAGCTTGCAGAAAGAAAGATCATCCCGGAAATAGCCCAAAAGCGAGATGTATTCGCTGAGCCGTTGACCGCCTTTTCAGCAAAAAGATTACTGATGTAATTATTTCTCCAACTATACCCAATAGAATTTTTGTCGATTTGCGATCCGCCGGGATAATGTAGCGTAGCTATCACTAATAAAGATAGTGATAGCAGTATCCCCAATAGTACTGCGTGTTTTTTTAGCATCTGATTACAGCGTAAGCAGTGATTATACCGCAATATAAAAAAAGCCTTTAGATTTTCGATCTAAAGGCTTTCAATTTAAAGTGTGCTCCCGACGAGATTCGAACTCATATCGATGGTACCGGAAACCATAATTCTATCCATTGAACTACGGAAGCAAGTCGCCAAATATAGCTATTTCTATTTTGCTGTAAAGCTGTTTTTTGTTTTAATTGCCAATGGGGCTAAGTTCAGAAAGGACGCCGTGTCGGACATGAGCCTTACGGCGAATCTGGCATCTGCATTCTCGAAGGCCAGCTGGGAATTGAAGGCGATGATATAGATTTTGTGCCTTATCCCTCTTTTCCTAAACCGTAACAAATGATTTCTGGAATTTATTTCGGAAGGTTCTTCGTAAACTCAAAGATATCACGCAATTCAAATGTGTAATTTCCATGCGGAAAAAAATGGGCCGCGTTCGCCATTCGTTCGGCAAGTATTTCAGTGGCTATTGGCCTAAGGTTTTTGGCTAATCCCAGGCTGTTCAGGGATTTTAATAAGTTGATGGTGACCCGTTCACCCCATCTGTCAGAATTCTTGCGAATGAGAAAGCCAGGCCGGAAAATAATTAATTGTTTAAAGGACAGCGTGGTAATGCCATCTTCGAGTTCTCCTTTTAGTTTAGAATAAAATATGCCACTGGTAGCTGACGCCCCGTGTGCAGATAATAAAACTATGCTGGAAACACCTTGACGCCTGGCAATTTCAGCGAATTTCAATGGAATTTCATAATCTATATGCCGTTGATTATCCTTAGAGCCTGCTATCTCCCGCGTTGTTCCCAGGCAGGAGAATAATACATCTCCGTTAATGTGTTGTTGTACTTTTTCTAATTGATCAAAATTGGTTAAGATCTCTGTCAATTTAGGATCGGTGATTCCAGTAGGGCGCCGTACAAATACCACTAATTCGGTATAGTAAGCGTCCGTTAACAGTATATCAACCAAATCTTTGCCGGTAGCACCCGTAGCGCCGATGATTAATGCTTTCATATCATTTATTTAAAAATCAAGCGGGAGCATCTCCCGCTTGAAGATGATTACTTAGTTTTTGGTCAGCCAATCAGCTACCGCCCTCGAAAAATCAGATACATCAATCGGGTGTCTGCTGGTGATCAGGTTTCCGTCGGTCACTACAGGCTGCTCCAGTACTATGCCACCCGCATTCTTCAAATCCGACTGGATATTCCAGTAGCCGGTCAGTTTCTTCCCTTTCAGGATATCTGCCGACGCCAGTACAACCGGGCCATGACAGATAGCAGCGATCAGTTTGCCCGATTGGTTAAAGTCCTGCACAAATTTAAGCACGTCCTTATCGGCTCGCAAGTTATCCGGGTTCCAGGCACCGCCGGGAATAAACACAGCATCATACTCATTCACTTTAATCTGGTTTGCAGTACGATCAACCTTTACCCAGCCTACCGGTTGCAGGTATTGGATGGCCATAATATGTGTTTGAGCCATCTCAGGGGCTACAAGGCCATACCTTTCAGGGAACGGCACATATTTCGGTGCAACGATATCAACCTGGGCGCCCAGTTCCCTGAAGTACCATACCGGGCCTAAAAGTTCTATCTCTTCAAAACCATCGGCAGCCAGTACGGCAACTCTTTTGCCTTTTAAGGCTGTTTTATCTTTTACCGGTGTAAAAAAGAAAGCGCGCAGGGCTTCGTTACCAGGGGCATTTAATAGTTGGGAAACCGGCATATTAACTACTGCCGTGCGCGAAGTTAGCTGGTTTAATACCGCCAACTCGTTAACTTTTGCATTTGCTGTTGTTTTCATTTGTGCTGTTGCATTAAATACGGCAAGTACACTTAGGGTACCTGCCAGTATGATTTTATTGATTGTTTTCATGTTATTGATTGTTTGAAATTTATTCCCTGGTTAGCGGTGCAAATTCAATCAGGTTATGAATGCCATCCTGAAATGGCGGTCGCTTAATACTTGTATTGAGATAATCTATTACCGGCTGTATCGGCGGAAATTTGAGATGATACTGAAAAGCATCCTCACTCCTGAATTTTTCATAGGTGACAAATTGCGTATCATGTCCCTCAATTTGCGAAAGCTGATAGGTGACCACACCCGCTTCGCTGCGAAACTGCGGCATGGCTTTGTGATAGATCTTTTTGAAATTTTGCTCAGTACCCTTTTTTGCATCGACGAACAACATAACGGTCAACGGCTGATCTGCGACTTTTGCTGTTCTGCGCCATTGCTGTTTGTTAAGCGGTTCCAGATCCTTTAAAAAATAAACCGTGGCAGGCTTTAGTAAATGCGTTATGGTTAGCGGTGCAATCAGTTCGCCCAACTTATTCGGTTGCTTGCTGTCCGTCCACCGTTCAATTAGCCACAATACCAAAGGATGTTCCTTTTCGTAATAAGCCTCTGCCATAATATTGGCTTCATCGGCAAGCGCGTGGCGCACATAACCGCTCAGTGCTTTCTTAAATTGCTCCTGATAAGCCGGTTTTAACTCGTAGCGGGTAAGTTTTGCATTTTGTCCCATCGCTGTGTTTGCTAATAAAACCATCGCTATAAAAATGATCGCTTTCATCTTATTGTCCGATTTTTACCAGTAGATCTGATACTGCCTGTGGCTGCGCCAGGAACGGTGAGTGGCTGGTATTAACACTGTAAATAGTTTTGATACCGGCCCCGGCAATCATTTGGTCCTGCAATCCCGGGCTGATCACGATATCTTTCAGTGTTTTGATATAAACCTTGTTCACTGAACCAAAACCTTCTTTGGTTAAAGTAACCTTATCGCCAAATGGGATGGCCGGTTCGGGGCGATAATTATCTAATAACTGTTGCTTTGCGGCGGCTGAGCCATCGTTAATGAACAGGTAGGTCAGTCTGTCACGTTTTACATCCAATGTCAACTTATCGGCAGATTGGGTAAGCAACGGACCCAGTTTAGATCCCGGATCGGTATTAGCCAATTCGCCAAGCGATTGTCCTGAGACTGGTACGAAAGCGCCGATATATACCAGCTTGCTGATTTTTGTGGGTATTTTTTCTGCTACTGTTGTTACCACCACTCCGCCCATGCTATGGCCTACCAATATCACTTTGCCATCAACCTTGTTGATCGCCTCGATCACTTTATCACGATAAACATTCATGTTAAGGGTATGGGTTAAAGTTTGGTCGCTGCCATGTCCCGGAAGTTCAACTACGATAACTTTGTTGCCTTTTTTTTCCAGATCTGCACGTACGGCATTCCATACATAAGGGGCCTGCCATGCGCCGTGTACCAGCACATAGGTTTGCGTTTGAGCTACGGGAGCGGTTTCGGTTTTAGCGCATGATGCCAATGCGGTCATGCTAATTGCTGCGGTTAACAGCGATGAAATTATTTTTTTCATGATTTTAAAAATTAAATTATTGCTGCCTACTTTGTATTACGGTGTTCGGCTTGTCCGTTTTTTGTGTTATTGATGTTTGTTGTTGTTAATTATTCGTTGTTGTTTGGAGCGGGTATATCAAACCCGTTCAGTATCATCGCGATGAGGCAATAGCCGCTCACTAAAAAGAAGAGTTCGGCCACGCCGGCTTCTCCCAGCAGATTTACCCCATGCTGGTAAGTAGCATCCGGCACAACACGGCCATTTACCAGGGCATGCGCAATATCATGTGCTATAACTTCCTGTTCGGTTAGTCCTGACGGATGACCGCCTGCGGCCAGCGTGGCAATAGCATCCGCCGCAATGCCAAATGCATCGGCCATAATCTGGTGTGCATACAAGATGAACCTTGCGCCGTAAGCCCCGCCTACGGTAAGGATGGCCACTTCGCGCAGGGCTTTGTCCAGCGTTGCGTGGGTATCCAGCGTTCGCAGAAAACTAAGAGCGGCTACACCAAACTGCGGGTAATGCAGCATGGGAGTAAAGGGGCCTAATAAAGCGCCCTCGTTATTCATCATTTTTACCTGGCCCTGGCTGCGGCCAATCAGGCTGGCTATTTCATTGTGCACATAGCGGGCTTCAGGGCTAAGTGTATCTGGGTTTATGGGTTGGATACGCATCGTTTTAGTTTTATTGGTTATCGGTTTGGTTGGTGAACTGGCCGCTTATCAGCACAAAGGCCATGCGGCAAATGCTACCTGAACGGTTGGCCCAGGCATGATTGGTGCCGCATTGCACCACAATATCACCGGCCTTAATGGTGGTTTCTTCGCGGTCGAGCACCATGGTGATCTCGCCTTCCAGTACAATGCCGTAATCCAGCGTTTCGGTACGGTGCATCAATGGATGCGGCGCGCCGGTGGCAGAGGTCGATGCTTTTTCATCGCCCATGGCTTTAAATTTTTCGGCTGCATCGGCCCCGCTCAGGTTTTTGATCGCCTCGCTTTCAGGCGGAAATTCGATTACCCTTATCCGCGTACCGTTTTTAGGCGGGGGCAGCATTAACCTGTCATCGTCGGTCAATGCCGGCTGCGGGTAAATTAAGGCCGGGGTTTCCGCAGTGTGCCATACTTCAAAAAAGGTGGGGCCGCCGGGGCCGCCTATTAATTGGCTCAATACCGGCGGGGCATCAGAAAGTATGATGGCCTGGCCGTTGGCATCGTGACCGGTCACAATGCGTCTGAATGTTTTTTGTTGCTGTTCCATGATTTTGGTTTGATTTTTAATTTTGGTTTGATTTTTTGAATACAAATACGCCCAGGTAGTGAAATAATACCCCAATAGCCCAGGCTGGTGTGGTCCATAAAGGCCAGATGTAAGGGGAACTGGTAAGCAGCCATACCAGCCAGATAACCGGCACTGTAATTGCGAAAACCAGTAAGTGAATTCTGAAACCCTTTTTTGGGTTGATTTGGGTAGCAGTGTACCCTTTGGTTAAATTAGTCATGATGATTGTTTTTATAGTGAAATAGTTGATGATTATCTAAGCTGTTGTCCCAGTCGCTCAACTTGCTGTAGCCATTGGGCACGCCGCCCGGGTGTGGATTTTCGGATAAAACCGAAGGTGGAGAACCGGACAGGATCAAAGCCTACGTAGCCGAACACGATGTTTTTCAGAATTTGATACTGCGATGCCCTGTAGATGAGGTAGAACCACCATTTGGGTGTATCCATGGTTACCATAATGCGTATGCTGCGGCCGGCCAAAAGTTTTTCTGGAAATAGCTTGCCCGACTGATGTTTGAAGGCAAACCCCGGCAATAATATCCTGTCAATAAAACCTTTGGTAATGGCCGGCATAAAACCCCACCAGTTGGGATAAGCCAGCACCACATGGTCCGCCCATAGCAACAATTTCTGAGCCTCGATTAGGTCAGCTTCCAGTTGCATCGCTTCGTAGGTTCTATAGCCGTCTGCAAGGTTTACATCAAACCTTAATTGAGAGATGACAAGTGTCTTCACGCTTGCGCCGGCGGCTTCTGCACCTGCGCGGTAAGCAGTAAGCAGCGCGTTACAGAAAGAGTTTTCTGAAGGATGCCCGAGGATTAATAAAACGTTCTTTTTCATTGCAGTATCTTATTGATTGACACTGCAAATCTGCTAAGGAATTAAGGCCCGCACCTGACACATATGTGTCAAACACTACCGGTGCGCTAATTTTTGGCGGATACGAGTAAGCGATTGCCGCTCGATGCCTAAATAGCTGCAAAGGTGGGATACGGAGATCCGGTTGAAAAGGCTTTTGTTTTCGCGTGTGAATTGGATATAGCGTTCTTCTGTAGTTTGGAAGATAAAACTTTCTATACGGGCCTGCTGCGCTTTGATCACTTCTTCGGCTATTAAACGCCCATAGCGTTCAAATTGCGACGATTGCTGATAGATCCATTGCAGGTCATCAAAGCCGATGCAAACGAAGCTGCATGGCTCCAAACATTGTATAAAATAACGGCTGTACTGGCGCATAATAAAAGCATGATAATGCTTTGCATATTGGCCTTCGGGATAAAACCCAACAGTTATTTCGTTGCCTTCCTGGTCTATATAATATGATCTTACTAAGCCCGTAACAATAAAACCTAACGATTTCTGTACTTTACCGGCTTCAAGAAAGAGTTCTTTTTTCTTCAGTTCTTTTATGGTTAGTTTCGATGCAAATAACATCAACTCATCGTTGGTCAGCTGCGGGCAGATGGCCTTAAGCGATTGTAAGTAAATGTCTATTGCGTTGTCCATAACAGAATATTTAAAAATACTAAATATTGATTGCTATATGTATTTGTTTGCGAATAGATCTGCCTTGCTTTTGCAGAAATGCAGTAATTGGTTCTTTTTATTTTAAAGCAGCGTTAATAGCTGCCGGTAATGCTTGGTTAACCGGTTGCCCGGCCTCTAAAATGGTACTTATCCTTCCTTTTTTGTCGATAACCATGGAAACCGGACAGCCATATACGCCATAAGTTTTGTGCGTTTGCCCGGCTGAGGGTATAATTGCATATTGAAATTTGTGTGTTTTTTGAAAAGCCTTAAGCTGATCTGCTTTATCCAGTGCCAGCGTCAGGAACACTACCTCGTTAGATTGATAGGCCGATTTAATCCTGTTCAGTTGTGGCATTTCGGCCACGCAGCCGCTGCACGCAATAAACCAGAAGTTGAGCACCACTGCTTTACCTTTAAGCGCAGCCAAGTCATATTTTTTGCCATCGACATCTTGCAGGTTGAAATTAGGCGCCGGCTGGCCAATCATCGCCGCAAATTTGGCTTTGCTGTCAGCTGCTGCTTTTTTCTCTGATGAAGTTTTGGCCACCAGGTACATTACAGTAGGCTGATTGGCTTTGTGCATAAAGGCAACATCGCCGCCAAGTGCTTTTTTTACACTGTCTACTTTGTCTGCCGGGATCACCTTGCCATCGGCGGTTTTAAAAGTGATACCACTAAATGTTTGCGCCATGGCGCTGATCCCCCATAAACGAAGGGCGATTGTGAGTAATTGCTTTTTCATTTTGTGATTGTTTTTTGATAAAGCAAAACTACCCGGAGAGCGTCTGTGAAACTGTTAACTCCTTGCTAATGAGTGTTAACTATTGTTAACTGTGCGGTCGGGTTTTGAAATATCCTTACCTTCGCCCTGATATGCGAAAAAGATTAAAGTTGATATTTATGCTGGCGGCGGCTTCGGTTGTGGCCATCCTGGTTTTCCAGGCTTATTGGGTTTATAATTCTTACCAAACCGGCGCGCGCAATTTTAAAGCCTCGGTTTCAAATGCACTTGAAAGGAGTATCGATCAATATCCGTTGGCGGTCAATCAGCTACCATCTACCCTGGTTTCCCAAGTATCCATTTCAACGGTGGCTAATTCACTACAAAGCCCGGGGCCCGGGCCCATTCAATTGCCAGAGGTGCAGGTTTCGTCCGCTAATCTTTCCTCTATACAAGTTTTGGTGTCCAGATTATTGGCAAAAACGGCCGGCCAATCAATTAACCTGGGTGTTTTACATAGGATTTTAAGCAATGAGTTAAAAAAGGAACAGATCAATCTTTCCTTTAAACTGGCGGTTTTAAAAAATCAGAAAACACTGCCCCAGAATCAGATAGCGGCTTTTGTGGGCTTTTCTAAAGATAATTCTGTTGTGGTAGTCGAGATGGCGCGGGCGCAGCAATACCTGCTTTCACAAAACATCATTCCCGCTGTGGTTTCTGTATTGCTCATCATCCTTTCAGCCGGCAGCTTGTATTATATGGGCCTGGTCATTCGGCGACAAATGCAATTGGACAGTTTAAAAAATGATTTTATCAATAATATTACCCACGAACTCCGCACACCTATCGCCATACTGAAATCATCTCATGAGTCGCTTTTGAACTTTAGTGATTTGACAGACCGGGATAAAACCGCACGGCATTTAAAAATTAATGTAACAATACTGGATAAACTGGATGAGAATGTCGACCGCATTTTGGGTATCACGCGGTACGAAAGAGGGATTAAATCACTACATTATGAACTTGTCAATGTAGATGAATTGATTTTAACGGTTATTGAGCGCTTTTCGGTAAGGGATGGCTCCGCGATTAGCTATGAGCGTGGTTTAAACGGCAAGTTAGTCAATACTGATCACTATATTATTGATACGGTGTTAACCAATTTGATTGATAATGCCCTTAAATATTCCGGCGAAAATGTCAGTGTAATGGTAACCACAGCATGGAGTAAAGGAATGTGGCAGGTTAAGGTAGCAGATAAAGGCATCGGGATCAGCGAAAATAATCTGCATTATATTTTTGATAAATTTTACCGGGTAACCACCGGCAATATTCATGATGTAAAAGGCTACGGTTTGGGTTTAAGCTATGTTAAACAGCTGATTAGTAACCTGGACGGCAGTATCAGCGTTAAAAGTAAACTGGGAGAGGGTACGGAGTTTACCATTAATTTACCGGCAGATGAGTAAAATAAAAGTATTATTGGTTGAAGACGAGCTGGTACTGGCTTCGATTATAAAAGAGGCCCTGGAAACCAGAGATTTTGAAATCACGATTGCCACTAATGGCGTGGAGGGCTGGAGCCGGTTCAATTTATCAAAACCGGATATTTGTGTGATAGACGTGATGATGCCCCGGAAAGATGGCTTTTCGCTGGTAGCGGATATCCGCAAGGTGGATACGCAAGTGCCGGTCATTTTCCTGACAGCCAAGACACAAACAGAAGATGTGTTGAAAGGCTTTGAGTTAGGCGGTGATGATTACATGAAGAAACCTTTTAGCATGGAAGAACTGGTGCACAGGCTTAAAAGTCTTCTGCGCCGAAAATTGCCTCCTGTAACTAATGAAGTGCTGATTATGCAGAAGGTAACTACCGTTGGCAACTATAAGTTTACCTATTCGCGGTTGGAATTAACAAAAGATGGTAAAACGGCCTATATGTCGCAACGGGAAGCCGACCTGCTTGATCTTTTATTGCAGTATAAAAACGACCTGCTTGACCGCCACACCGCGCTGTTGAAAATATGGAATGATGATAATATTTTTAATGCACGCAGCATGGATGTGTACATCACCCGGATCAGGAAATATTTTGCCGGAGACCCAAACGTAGATATTCAGAATGTAAGAGGTTTGGGCTACCGGCTGATAGAACATCAGGATCGATAAATCACTGCAAAATACATCATCCCCGAGCCATAAGCGGAACGCCTTTCACTAACCTTTTCTATTACACCATAGCCCATGCCCGCCCATTTACCGATGTAGGTCGAGATAGGTATTGATCACACCAATGACTATTTAAATGAACGGTTACTTCCGCCGCAAAAAGAAGACAAGGCAGCGGATACCACGCCTTCCTCTATAGCGACAAAAGCAAAAAGTTAAAAAGCCAATTAGTTAGTTATAATATATCCAGATCACGAGCTACATAATAACTGGGTACCAAAGGCCGGAACGCGGTCATATTCCTGAGCTTAGAAATATCCATAATGCCTTCAAAAGGATCAGCCAAAGGGCTTTCAACCGCATCGAAAAAATCAGTCGCATTGGCCACCGACTCCACCAACTCGTATAACGTTATAGGTGCATCATCCGCAATATTGAAGATCTCGCCGTTTAGGCCGTTCCGGTCAAGTAATAGGAACAAGGCTTGCGCTACATCCAAATGATGAACCATGTGCATACGTGAGCCGGAATGACGGTTCATTTTCTTCAAATAGGGGATGATTTCAGCGATATGCGGATCTTTATCGCCATAAACAAAACCTAAACGCAATATGCGTACATCGAGATCCATTTTTAATAGTGCCTGTTCTGCCGCGATTTTACTGGAAGCGTAAGCCCGGGGATCATTGATATCTACCGCATCATCTTCTCTTGCCGGGTGACGATAGCCTGAGCCATAAACATTACCGGTACTTACAAAAACAAAGCGTTTTACATCTGCCGCTTTTGCAGCATCTGCTAACGCTATCGTTCCGGAATAATTCGTTTTGACGATTCCTTCATTATCAGTAAAGGTGCGGAACAATGCTGCGAGGTGAACGATGGCATCTATACCTTCAACCGCTGCCGGTAAAGTATCTGTGTTAAATAAATCGCCAATAATCAATTCTGCACCCAGTTCTGCTAAAGAAGCTGCTTTTGAGGCATCACGTACCAAAACACGAACCTGGTGACCTTTAGCTAATAGACGGGGAATGAATCTGCTGCCGACCTTTCCGGTGGCTCCTGTGACTAATATTTTCATAGCACAAATGTCAGCCCCAAAACTTTCCACTGTTAAAGAATATCAAACCAAAAAGTATAAAAATCAAACCTTTTGATTTCGGAAGAAATTGGGCGTACTCCCAGTGACCCGTTTGAAATAGTTGTTGAAATAAGTCGGATATTCAAAACCCAGTGCATAAGCTATATCCGCTACACTCCAGTCAGTATGCTGTAAAAGGGCTTTGGCCTCGGCCGTAATGCGCTCCGCAACGTGCACCGAAGTTGGTTTGCCGGTCACTTCCTTTACAGATCGGTTCAGATAATTAACATGCACGGCCAAACCTGAGGCAAAGTCCTGCGGGGTTCGTAAGCGCAGTGGATCTGTGCTGCGTTCTATAGGGAATTGTTTTTCGAGCAAATCCAAAAATAAGTGTGTGATGCGTGTCGCTCCGTTTTGATAAAGCGGCACATTTTGCGAAGGCTGGATGCGCAAAGCCTCCTGGATAATCAGTTCGATACAACTTCTGATCAGTTCGCCTTTATAGGGATAGTCTCCGTTATGTACAGCTAACATTTTCTGAAAAATGCCCCGCATAAAAGCAGCCTCCTCGGTATTCAATCGAATCACCGGCGTATCTCCGGCCTGGAACAGGGGAGAGCTTTTCAAAATTTCTGTTCTTTTGATAAAGGTCTCTGAAAAAATACAGGCATACCCTGTGGTCCCTACCGAACGACGAACTACCGAGCGCGGCACTTTAGGATTGACAAAAAACAAGACCGTATCCTGCAATTCTAAAATCTGATCACCATAGGCAATCGTCATCTCCCCGCTCACCAGGCCCATCTTATAATAATCCCGCCTGCCCCGCGATACGGGAATATCCACATAGGCTGGTAACTCATGCACCTTGAAACCTTTTAGTTTCAGATCTGCCATATCTACGCCCGGGATCTGCTCAATTGTATCGATGCTCATTACGCAAAGTTAATAAAATCAAACTAAGGTCTTTTTTGCCAAATGGTAAATCAATTACCGGATAGAATGCCGAATTTTACCCGATGGAACCCTTCATTAACTATATCCTTCAATTCGGCAATCTGAACCAACAGCAAATGGATTTCATTTTAAGTAAGGCCAAAACACTGGAATTGCATAAAGAGGAATATTTTTCGGAAGCGGGAAAGATTCCGAGGCATGTGGGCTTCCTGCTGGAGGGTGTGGTGCGTTTCTGCTATTACAACAATAAGGGCAAGGAGGTCACGCATTCTTTTGTCGAAGAAAATAACTTTGTGTCGGATCAGCAAAGGTTCGAGGCGCAGATCATTTCCTCCGAATATATCCAGGCGGAAACCGATTGCAAGTTCCTGGTTTTTTCCAAAAAGGATTGGGATGAGATCGGTAACACCGTTTTAAGCTGGAAGGAGATTGAAAACCTGATCTTAAAGAATTGTTTGCTTAAAGCCATCGAGCGGCGCAGCCCGCTGGTTTCCGAAGATGCGACCAACCGTTATCTTTTATTTAACGAACACTTTCCGGGTTTGGTCAACCGGGTTCCGCTTTCCCACGTGGCTTCTTACCTGGGTATTACGCAGCCGTCGCTGAGCCGGATACGCCGGATTGTCCGCTGATTGCCTTTTTTAGAAAGTGGCCGCGCTTTTTGCCATATGTTAAATGTTTCCGTTGTCCGGTTACCAACCTTTGTATCATAAAAAAAATAAAAAGATGAGCAAAAAAGTAGTTTTAATAACCGGAACAAATAGCGGTTTCGGCTGGCTGACCGCGCATAGCGTGGCCGCTTTGGGGCACCAGGTGTATGCGACCATGCGGGATACGCAAGGTAAGAATTTGGAAAAAGCAAAAACCTTAGGTGTATTAGCAAATGTGACTGTACTGGATGTTACATTGACCGATGATGACAGTGTAAAACAAGCAGTAGATCAAATTATTGCCAAAGAGGGAACTATTGATGTCTTGGTAAACAATGCCGGTTTTTCGATGAATGGTGTGGCTGAAAGCTTCACGACCAGCGATGTAAAGGCGATATTTGATGTGAATGTATTTGCCCCCTGGCGCTTTATCAAACAAGTATTACCGGCGATGCGCAAACAAGCGGATGGCTTAATTATTAATGTGACCAGCGGTTTTGGCCGGGTATCATTTCCATTCGCCACCATTTATGCCGGCTCTAAGTTCGGTCTGGAAGGAATCAGCGAAGGGCTGCATTACGAATTGAAGCGTTTAGGCATCGACGTGGCGATCCTGGAACCAGGTGCATTCCCGACAGAAATGAACCAAAAGACACAGTATGCTTCGGATCAATCGGTTTTTGATGGTTATAGCGCAATCGCAGATCTGCCGGGTAAAATGATCACCGCGTTAGGAGGGCTGATCCAAAGCCAAAATCCTGACCCGCAAATGGTGGCTGATGCCATTGTAAAATTAATCGATACCGAAAAAGGTAAAAGGCCTTTGCGCACGGTAGTCGATCCGATTACCGGAAAATATATCGAAGCCGCCAATCAGGCGGTCGCCGAACAGTTCGGCCCGGGCTTGACCCTGTTTGGGATGGGTGAGTTATTAAGCTAAAACTAACAAACGGCAGCGGCCCCAAAGGCTGCTGCCGCTTTGTTATGAGTATAGCGAACGCTTACTGTTCGGTTCCGTTACATTAAACATCGTGATTTATCGGATAATGACTTATCTTTCAATTGTATATGCTTTTGGAATGTAAATTGCCTCCGATTGATTGATTTGAAAGAGCATAAGGCCGTCATGAGAGACCTATCGATCCTGAAATCAAAAACTACGGGATCGAACGGAGAAGCCTAACGCCAATTCGATTGCAAAAGCGCGGCTCGGAAAACTGGAAAGCCATATGCCCGCGAGCCGGACGATCTATCTGATGATACTGCCAAATTGTAATTTCAGCCTCGCTGATTTCGGGGGTAAGATCTTTATTTCAGTTGATCGAAGCCCTAAACGCCAGTGGCGACAGGCTTGTCTTACTTTTAAACAACTTACTGAAAGATTGCAAATGCTCAAAACCAAGGGTGTAGGCAATTTCCGAAACCGAAAGATCAGTTGTACTGAGTTTTTCTTTCGCTTTCTCAATTAACTTATTGTGAATGTGCTGCTGGGTGTTTTGTCCGGTTAACGAGCGGAGCATACTGCTTAAATAGCTTGGCGAAACATTTAAGTTTTTGGCCAGGTAAGCAACGGTGGGTAAACCGGGAATGTCTTGCGCAAAATAGTCGTTTAGCAGTTTTTCCAACCGATCGAGGATCTGGCTGTAATTCTTTTTGCGTATAAGAAACTGCCGGTGGTAATAGCGTTGCGAGTAATTCAGCAGCGTTTCCACATGCGACAGGATAATATCCTGACTGAAATTATCCATATTACCCGCGTACTCCTGGCTAATATCCTTCACCAAACTATTGATCTTGTCCTGTTCTTTGTCAGTCAAAAACAAACCTTCGTTAACCGCATAGTCAAAAAACTCATATTGCTTTATGTTTTTACCCAGTGTGGTATTCCATAAAAAATCAGGATGAATAAGTAGTAAGAAACCTGACGGAGCTTCGGGCATTTCCGCCATTTTTTCAAAACTCAATACCTGTTTGGGGGCCATGAAAAACAGCAGGCTTTCGTCATAATCGCGGATATGCTGCCCGTATTTAAACTGTACGCCCTTCATACGCTTCAACCCCATGAAATAAAAGTCGAAGGTGACACTGGCACCGTGCACCAGGGGCAAGGCCAAACCATCGAGCGTCACCACACTGATCAGCGGATGCTCTGGTTTAGGCAGCCCCAGGTGACGGTGGTATTCACTAATCGTTTTGATCCGGTGCGGCTTCATAAGCTTTAACAAATTCGGGCAAATAACTTTCCAGTTTGGTTGGCGCTAATTTAGGTCTATGCGCGTAATAATCAGTATATAAATCACCGCGCCTGCCGCTGGCACCCATATCTACAATGCCCTGGGCAATGCTTGGATTCAGTTTGTATTTCACCAGGATGTCTTTCAGCATTTTGTCCGATATCGTTCCCCACTTTAAATAAGGTTTACCTATAGCTTTACCTATCTTGGTTGCTACCTCATCGCAGGTCAGTTCTTCGCTTGCAATGTAACGGATCGGGCGGCCTTCAAAAGGCCTATCCATTTCCTCGGCAATCACACTCGCTATATCCAAGGGCGACACCAGCATATTCATGACCTTCCCACCATAATTCGACACGATGACGCCGCGTTTACCACTCAGTAAACCGCCCAAACCGTAATTACTTAGCGCCATAAAAGCGCCGACAAAGCCTTTGCTCAGTTGTTTGATCATCGGTGCGTTATCCAGCAGGTTATAATAAAACCCCACCGGGCGCATAAATTTTACCGAAACATCAGCAGGCAGCGAACCCAAAATTTTTTCAGCTTCAAAATGAAAACGTAGCAAGCCGACGCCCTGGTGAGTATGTGCACCAATACTGCTCAAATGAATAACTTTTTTGATTCCGTTTTTTTCGATGGCGTTTTTATAATTGGTAACTATCTGCTTCACTTTATCCACCATGACCTCCAGCGTAAAATCGTCACCCGTCATCAAATGCCGGCCGATGATCTCCATACAATACACCGCATTCGCACCGGCAAATGCGCTCTCAATAAATTCCGCGTCCTCCATTTGCCCAATCAACGCCTTCGCGCCCAGGGCTTCGATTTCTTTTTGACGTTCAGCTTTGCTGCTAATCACAGTCACTTCATGACCTTTAGCCCAAAGCTTAATGGCTAATGGTTTGCTAATATGACCCAGGGAGCCCGTTAATACTATTTTCATGTTTTGTTTTTTTTAACAAAACTCCGTCAAATCAGCCTGCCAGATTTAGCCATACCCGCTAAACATTTAGCCAAAACGGATACCCGGGTGTAATCATTTGACCGCCTGAACTATTGACCGGTTAATGCGACGCTCATTAGGTCTAAAAAAGGGCGCATAGCAATCAGGGTATTACCGGCGAGTGATAAAAACTCATCCGATAACACTTCCGCATCCGTAAAGCGACGCACCAGTAACAACTGTTTATGACGCAGCAGATCAAGGGCCTCATGTTGCGGGTCATAACCCCTTGGTGCCGTCTTTAATTTTTCGCCTTCAAAAGTAAAACCATTTAAAGTTTGCCGGAAAAGGTCCGGATCGAAAGCGATCTCGTCCCGGATAAGTTTCAAATCCGCTGCATTCGGTCCCCAGAAACCACAAAGAATAAAATTCTTATCGCCCGGTTCAAAGTGATAATAATATCCACCGCGCCTTGCCGCTCCAGAGCGTTTAAACCGCCCGCCCCAATAGGTTGCAAACGGCGTCTTATCTTTAGAAAAACGAATATCCCGGTAAATGCTATACAAACTTTTAGCGCCGGAAGGTGTCTCGATTACATCGGACCTGTTCAAATCACGCAATAATGCATCAGCGAACGCGGCCATACCAGCCGCCTCTTGTTGATAACGTTCTTTATGTGCGGCAAACCAGGTACGGTCGTTGTTCGCTCGTAACTCCTTCAAAAAATCAAATGCGGAAGCAGGGATCATGATGCGAAGTTAGCCGTTTATAAACGCATAAAGTCCGCCATTTTTGAGTTTGCCTGCGGTTTTGTTTTTTTGGCGGGGTTCTACTCCATTAATTATTTAACAAGCTATTTAGGCACACGTCCCGGCATTAGGCGAATCAATAAGTTCGGCATGAAACGATTGACCAGTAAGGCCAGTTTTTCTTCGCCCCAACGCCCAATGTAGGCTTCATAGCTGCCTCGTTTGATAGCTTTTAAGATCTTTTCGGCTGCTTCGTGTGCCGGTAAACCATTATCAATTTCGGTTGAAGGGTGGCCGAATTGTGCACCATCACCGGTGATAGCCGATTGGTAAATGTTAGTTTTAATATAACCCGGCGTCAATAGGGTTACTTTGATGTTTTGGTCGCTTACCTCGGCCCTCAGGCAGTCAAAATAACCGTGCAATGCATGTTTAGCAGCGGCATAGGCTGAACGCATCGGTGTGCCAATCTTGCCCATTACGCTGCTGGTTACTACAAAATGCCCCTTTTTGCGCGTCAGGAAATGGGGGAGAAGCGCCTTGGTAAGAATAATGTAGCTGAAATAATCCAATTCCATCACCTTGCGGTGTACGGCAATATCGGTTTCGGTCACCAGCGAACGCTGCGTGATGCCGCCGTTATGCATCATAATATCTATATGACCGAACAAACTTATCGCTTGCTCAGTCAAGCCCGGAAGGGCCGCGCTGTCTTCCAGATCAAGCGGCAAAAGTTTTACACGCGAGGTATCTGCGCAAGCAGCCTGTACCCGTTGTAATTCTGCCTCGCGCCGGCTTGACAGGATGATTAGCGCACCTTCGCGGGCAAACGCATAAGCTAAAGCTTCGCCGATACCGGAAGAAGCTCCGGTAATCCAAATTACCTGGTTTTGGAATCTCATGCCCGAAAATAAGCTTTTGTTTCTGAGAGGCAAAAGAAAGTATTCTACCCAATATCTATTTAAAACACTGCCGCTGTATCTCAAATAGAAACTCAAAGAGGTTTACTTCGGTAGGGATCTGCAACTTTTTACGTAAGCGATACCGGCTAATCTCTACCCCGCGTACAGATATGGATAATAACTGGGCAATTTCCTTGCTCGATAGGTTCATGATTAAGTAAGCGCACAGTTTCAGCTCTTGTTGATTAATGGCCGGGTAACGCTCTTTAACCACCGTCAGGAAATCGGCATGTACGTTATTAAAGTGCGCCGAAAACTGCTCCCATTCTTCGTTTACTTTCTTTTCTTCAGATAACAGGCGTAAAATCTTCTTGATCTCCACTGCGTCTATCGTATCATTTCCCGATTTTTGAAGGCGCTGCAGTTCATCCTTTACTTTTAAAATAAACTCTTTTTTCTGCACCAGGGTCATGGCTGTAGTGGCCAGTTCCGAATTTTTAAACTCTATTTCGGTCTCCAGTTTCTCATTCCTGAGTTTTACCAGCTCCTTTTCAGATCGCTCTAACTCAAGTTGGTGCTGATAAGCCATCTGCCGTTGAAATTCATCACTTTTTTCTTTTTGCAATTGTAGTTGTTGTTCCCGCTCTTTCAGGTGTTTCTTTTCTTGCTTTTTATAAAAAGAATGGAGCAGGTAAACAACTACCGCTATATATAGTATGTACGCCCAAATAGTTTGATACCATGGTGGGTTAATGGTAAACGTATAACTATAAATACCCGATTCATTATCCTGATGGTTACGCGCTTTGATTTTAAAGGTGTAAGTGCCGGCAGCAAGGTTGGTGTAATCTTTTTCGGCCTTTTTGCTCCATTCCGACCATGACTTATCGAAGCCATCCAGGTAATAGCTGTAGGTTACGTTTGATTGTGCCTCGAAAACCGGCGATGAATATTCAAAATGCAGGGAGTTCCACAGGTAGCTTAATGATGGTATGCAGTTGGCTGTTTGTTTATCATTACCGTTCACATTTTTAAAATATCCGCCAAAAAGCAAGCTGTCAGTATTATCGGCAATGGCTTTTACCTTGCGGATATAAACATTCAGCGGTTGGATATTCTGCTTGTATTTGGCGTAATTAATATGGTAAAAGCCGTTTTCGCTACCTACAAATATATTCTCCTCGTTAATGGGGTAAACGTTCTCAAAACCACTTAAAACCCGCCCGGTCAGCTCGGGCAGGTAAATGATTTTCGGCCTGGTTTCTGAAAAATCAACTACCCCCAGGCTTTTGCCTTCTACAAACCAGATATTACCGGCCGGGTCTTCTTTCAAATACCGCAATCCCCGTTGGCCAAAGATGCCGCTAAACTCGGCAGAGGGTTCAAACCGATCAGTATTATAGTTATACTCATATACTCCTTTTTGGGTAGCGGCCACCACCCGGTTACGGATCTTGAAGATAAAATTATCAAGTGCCGATGGCAGGCCTTGCGCCTTTGAATACAATGTTGGCTTAGGGTTATTGAGACTAAGCTTATAAATACCGCGATAGGGGTGCGAGGCCCAAATGGTGTTACGATCGTCGATGCCTAAAAAACGGGCTGATTCGTTAAAGCTGCCGATATTGCCTTTATCGGTAAACGTATTTCCGTTTTGATCAAACAATCGGACACCGTCATAATTACCCGCCGCTATTAAAGATGATCCGGGCGTGTTTAGCAGCGGCTCGAATAACCAAAAACCGGTGGTGTTGGCTATCGGGACAATTTTGCTGTCGGCAACACGATAAATACCGTCATCGCGACCTGCAAGCAGTGTATTATTAACAACCGATATATGCCATGATAAGCCTTCGGCGATGTTTTTAAAATTGCCGGTGGTGTAACTTAAATCGCTTAGATTTTGTAAAGGTAGTTGATAAATACCGTTGGATACTGCGAAATACAGGCTATTGTTATACTGGGTCATAGAAAATCCGCCCCCATCCTTAAATACCGGTGGATTGATGTGTTTTACCGCATTGTTATACATCACCATATCAATGCCGTTATCAAGACCCAGCCAAATATTGCGGGCAGTATCCATAAACATGCAGCGCACATTGCTGTTCTGCAGGCCCTGGTTTTTGGATATATTTTCGGTTACATGTCCGTTTTTATCAACCTGATAAACACCGTTGGTATAAGTGCTGATTAAAAAAGTATTATTGTTTAAAGCAAGTGAATTTAAAAAGTGCTGATTATTATCTATGCCCAAACCTGTTAACGGCCAGTATTGCAGGGCGCCGTTTACCAATAAATAGTTGCCGTTTTTGGCGGTGGTAATCAGGGTGCTGTCTTTTCCAGTTTCCAAGGTGCTGGTAATGTAAAAGTTTGGCGGAAGCGTGGCCTTATTGATAAATGATTGCCATGTGCCGTTTTTAAAAACAACTACTCCTTTTTTATCATCGTGCGCTATTAATTGATTTTTGCACATACCGATAAACAACCAGGCCGAGTAGGCGGGGTAAACCGTCATTTTATTATCCCGGTAACGGAATATTTTACCGCGCGAACGGAAAAAAACATCGTCGCCAAAACAGATAATATCCCAGATGTCCGAAAATTTTTGATCTGCTTTGGGTAATAACTCTTTCAAGGAGGTAAAAGCCAGATGTCCGTTTTTGCCTGGCGCAAAGTAACCTATCTCGTCCTGCCCGCCGGTATACAGTTTTTTATCCTTGCCAAATTCTATAGACCATACAATGGTTTTATTAGGCAGGGGGTAGAGTTGCCAGTTGGCGCCATCAAAAACCAGTACACCCTCGTTATTGGCAAAGTACATGCGGCCCTGCGCATCTTGTTTAATCTTCCAGTTTTGAGTGCCGCCGCCGTATTGCTTTTTTGAGTAGCTGATTGTTTCGCGCTGCCCGATATAGGATTGTGCGAAACTTATTTGCACGCCGGCAAGCGTCAATAGTATTAATAGAGTACGTAGAAACATAATTGGTTTATGTTGTTGGCTGCAACATTTTTTAAAAGTATCAAACATTAGCACGATAAGCAATGATTGTTAACTTTTTTAGGTGTTGTGTGGTAGTGATGTAGTGCCAAATTTCACTATTGACACATACCACCATACATTTGGATCATTATAAACCGCTGCTTCAGCACCAATTATTGAAAAACAAAATAGCTTGTATGATGGATACAATAAGCTCGTCGTTGCTCTATTTATCAGATAAATTAAGAGCCGCACCGTTCGCTAAAACCACATCGCAACTTATACGGGAATATCCACCCTGAAGGTTTCGGTGAACCAATTATTACCACGCTTTAACCAGGCGTGCCTGCAGGTGTAAAGAGTTACACGGGGCAGTGAACTAAACCAAATTATAAACTAAAAAACAATTTCTATGCAATTAAAACTCAAGTTTTGTTTCGGCATGGCCTTACTGTTAAGCTTGTTTAGCCAGGCCTATGCGCAAACTGGCCGCTTAACCGGTAAGGTAACCGAACAGGCCACCGGCGACGCATTGCCCGGTGCTTCCGTTATCGTTAAAGGCACAAGCAACGGCGCCACAGCCGATGCCGATGGTAACTACTCCATAGCCGCCCCTGCAAAAGGCGCTGTTATAGTAGTCTCTTTTATAGGAATGAATACAATTGAAAAAACTTATGATGGAACAAATACTTTAAATTTTGCACTTAGCCAAAGTGTAGCCGGTAAACTGGATGAAGTAGTGGTAGTAGGCTACGGAACTCAAAAACTTACTACCATCTCAGGTGCAATATCTACCGTAAAGGCAGCTGATATTAAAAAACTGAATCCTGTACGCGCGGAAGAGGCACTACAAGGTCAGGCATCTGGCGTAACTGTTATTCAAAACGGTTCACCGGGTTCAACACCTACGGTATTTGTAAGGGGAATCCCTTCTTTTTCGGGTAATGCGCCGGTGGTTATTATTGATGGTTCGATACAAAGTTTAGTTGACTTTAACGCCATCAATCCTCATGATATCGAATCGATCAGTGTGTTAAAAGATGCAGCTACCACCGCCATCTACGGTATAAAGGGCGGTAACGGCGTTATTGTGGTGACTACCAAAACCGGTAAAAAGAACCAGGCATCGCAAACATCAATTAGCAGTAATTATGGTGTGCAACAGGTAGGGCATAAAGTAGGCGTACTTAACGCTACCGAATATGCTGCTATTATTAATGAGGGTAGCGTATCATCAGGTGGCGCTATTATTTTCCCTAATTTGTCGGCTTTAGGCACCGGTACCGATTGGCAAGACCAGGTGTTCCATAATGCCACCATGCAAACGCACAACTTATCTACCAGCGGCGGCAGCGATAAAATGCAGTACTTTTTATCGGCTGGGTATTTAAGCCAGGGTGGTATTGTTGGCGGTATCGATAAATCAAAATTTAGCCGTGGTAACTTTACCGCCAACCTGATATTTGACGTAGCCCCTAAAGTTAAATTTTTAGTGAACGCAACTGATGTTATTCTTGATAGCAAAGGCGTGCAGGAAAACTCGTTCAACAGTATTTTAGGCAGTGCCTTAAATTTTGACCCTACCGTGCCGGTATTAAATACGGTACCGGGTACTGTGGGCAAGTACGGCTTCAGTACTAATATCTTATCCGAAGTTTACAACCCGCTTACCAAGTTAGATAATACTTACAATACCAGCACCGGGAATAAACTTTACGGCAAGTTTGAGTTACAATACAACGTGATAAAAGGCCTAACGCTTACCAGCCGTTTTGGTTATACCAAGTACGATGACAATACCAAAAACTTTAACCCGCTGGTATTTTACGGCCCGCAAAACGTAGATAATACTATGAATGCCGATGGTAGCACCGTTTTGGGTGCACATAACAGTGTATCGCATGCTAAAAACAGCAACTTTAATTATACCTGGGAAACTTTTGCCAACTATAACTTTAATGTGGCAACTGATCATCACTTTGAAACTGTGTTTGGCTACTCAATGGGGCGCACAAGTGGTAACTCAGATGGCGCCAGCAGGCAGGATGTTCCGTATAACTCGTACGATTTTGCCGACTTTACAGCTGCAACCGGGGTTAACTCAGCTACCAATACTGCTGCACAAACAGGTTATTACTACCAGTATTTCAGAAGAAATCTATCTTATTTTGGCCGCGCTAATTACGATTATAAAAACAGGTATTTAGCCTCGTTCTCTGCCCGTCGGGACGGATCATCTATTTTTGGCCCGGATAGGAAATTCGCTAACTTCTATGCTGGCTCGTTAGGCTGGGTAGTAAGCAGCGAGAAATTTTTCAAGTCTGATTTTATCGATTATCTAAAAATTCGCGGCAGTTATGGTTCTATCGGGAACGAAAATGTGCCAACGCAGCAGTACGTGAAAATATCGACCGGTGGTCCGGATTACGGGCCTACCGCAAACAGTAACGGTTATAACTTCAATAACGTATTTTATTCCGGATCGACAATCGGCTCGCAGGCAAACACCTTCCTGGGTTGGGAAAGCCAGATCCAGTGGAATACCGGTTTTGATATCACTTTCTTCCACGACAGATTTACATTAGCCGCCGATTATTTTCAAAAACGGGTGAGTGGGTTATTATTCCAACCATCTCCTATTTTGTTTGATGGTACGGTTGCTCCGCCTATTGCTAATATAGGTACTACTAAAACCAGCGGTTTCGATATCAGCCTGGGTTATAACGAGAAAATTGGCGGTTTGAAAATGAGCAATATGTTCACATTCACTGCCGGTAAAAATCAGGTAACCGGTACCAATAACGACGGGACTGCTAAACTTACAGGCGGCAGCTATTTCAACGGGCAATCGCAAACGGTAACCGTGTTCCAAAAAGGGTACACCCCGGGTTATTTCTATGGTTATAAAACCCAGGGCTTATTCCAAACCGCGGCCGAAATTGCAGCTGCACCGACACAACCTGGCGCCCAACCGGGCGATATCCGTTTTGCTGATACTAACGGCGATGGCAAAATTGATGCTAACGACCAGGTACAGATCGGCGATCCGTTCCCTAAATTTACATTCGGCTGGAACCTGAGTTTATCGTACAAAAACTTTGATTTCAATGCCTTCACGTATGTATCGAAAGGCAACGATGTTTACCGGGCTTACGAGCGTAACGCTACGTTCAACAACAAGTTCCGCTCGGTATTAGGCCGCTGGACCGGACCTGGAACCACCAACGATGCTAAAACCCCAAGATATTCTTTCACCGATCCTAACAGTAACATTCGCGTATCCGATAGGTATGTAGAGGATGGCAGCTTTATTAAAGTGAAAAATATCCAGTTAGGTTATACTTTTCCGGCATCGTTAACTAAGGGTGTGTTTAAAAGCTTACGGATTTATGGCCAGGCTAAAAACGCTTTCGTATTTACCAAATACACCGGTTACGACCCTGAGATAGCAGGCGGTGTGTTTGATTCGGGTATAGACCGTGGCGCTTATCCGCAGCCCCGCATTTTCTCAGTAGGGTTAGATATTAAATTATAATCTCAAATAAGCATTATTAAAATGAATAAGATATACATAAAAACGTTAAGCCTGGTGATATTGATTACCACGCTAACATCATCGTGTAAAAAGTTTGTTGATTACAATCCGCACGAAGATTTTGTGGTAACCGATCAGGATTATTTGAAATCAGAAACAGATTACCGCACTATGGCCATCAGTGTTTATTCACCTTTACAGTGGTTAAATCAGGAAGTTGTAGTCGCCGATATCGCATCGGACAATTCGGTTGCCGGCGGCGAAAGTGCTTCGGATGTATTACCGTTGCAACAGATCGATGATTTTATCCATACTTCGGTTAACTCAACTATGACCGATTTGTGGCAGGTTGCTTACGAAGGAGTTAGCCGTGCCAACTACTTAACGCAGTATAAAGCCAAAAACCTGGCGGGCGAAACCATTAACTTTGCAGGTAAGGATGCGCTTTACGGCGAAATCTATTTCCTGCGGGCCTATTACTACTTTCAATTGGTACGTATGTTTGGCGATGTACCTTTGTTTTTAGATAAGCGCCTTACTTATACAGATAAGGGCATAACCCGTTCGCCTAAAGCAGATGTTTATAAGCAGATAGAGGCCGACTTAAGTTCAGCTATATCTGTACTGCCCGCTGTACAGGCACAAAAAGGCCGTGTTACCAAATATGCAGCCCAGGCTTTATTAAGTAAAGTTTATTTGTACGAAAACAAGTTTGATGCCGCTGTCCCTGTACTGGATGGTATCATTAGCTCGGGCGCGTTTTCATTGGTACCTGATTTTGGTTCGATGTTCCTGCTTGCAGGCGAGAATGGTCCTGAGTCTGTTTTCGAAATTCAATACACCAATGGTTCACCATATTATAACTGGGGTGGCGCAACACGTGGCCAGGGTAACTATGCTGTACAGCAAAATGGAGTACGTGGTATTAGCAGCGCTAACGCCGCCATGCCTTATGCCGCTGGCTGGAGCACTAACCTGCCATCGCAAAACTTATTTGCTGCCTATACAGCAGGTGATAAACGCAGGGATGTTACTCTGTTTGATCCGGCTGCTTATGCTGCTGCTAACCCAAGCTTTAACTTAACTTACCAGGTAGCGCCTTACAAAAACACGGGCTATTACAACGGTAAATACCTGCCACGTAAAGGGGAAACATCGGGCCAGGTTGAATTGAACTACGATAATAATTTCCGCATCATCCGTTACGCCGAAGTATTGCTAATGGCTGCCGAAGCTAATAACCGTGCCACTGCACCAAACGATGTTAAGGCGCAAGGTTACCTTAACCAGGTACGTGCACGTGCTTTTGGAGATGCTTTACATGCCGTAACTGCCACCGGTACCGCTTTAAAGCAAGCCATTTGGGATGAGCGCCGTTTGGAGTTAGCCATGGAAGGCGATCGTTTTTTCGACCTGGTTAGAACAGGTCAAGCTGCAACCAAACTTACCGGTTTTAAAGCTGGCAAGCACGAGGTATTTGCCATTCCGCAACCCGATATTGATGTTGCAGGTTTAACTCAAAATGCTGGCTATTAATTATTAACCTTAAAATCACAGATCATCATGAGATCATTAAAATATTTTTTGGGAGTCGCGCTTTCTGTAGCCGTAATTGCCGGCTGTAAAAAAGAACAGTTCACCGACCTCTCTTTTGTAACCGGTGTAAGCGCGCCGGCCAAAACCTCGGTATTATTTAATATCACGCAAGATAATACCGGCCTGGTAACCATTACGCCAACAGGCGAAGGCGCAGTTACTTACGATGTTTACTTTGGCGATGCTACTACTAAAGCGGCCAGCGTAGCCCCCGGTAAAAACATAACACATACTTATTCCGAAGGCGTTTACACGGTAAAAATCACAGCTAAAGGCGCTACAGGGCAAACGGTTGATTTTACACAGCCTTTAACCGTATCGTTTAAAGCGCCTGAGAATTTAAAGACCACCGTAAGCTCGTCGGGCCTGACGCTAAGCGTTAGCGCTTCCGCTAACTACGAAACTATGTTTCGGGTTTTCTGGGGCGATTCGTTAACCGTAACGCCTTTGCATTACTCTACCTTTTTAGAAGGGCAGACCATTACGCACAACTATGCGGGTGCTGGTACCTACAATGTTAAGGTGGTTGCATTAAGCGGTGGCAAGGCTACAACCGAGACAACGCAGGTTGTTAAAGTTGGTAAGCAAATAGACCTGCCGGTTACGTTTGATGATCCTAACTTTGACCTTACTACCAGCGATTTCGGCGGTAACATATCATCAATAGCTGCCGACCCGACGAATGCATCGAACAAGGTATTGAAAGCCGTTAAAGGCGCCGGATCAGAAGTTTGGGCAGGTACTACCATAGGTACAGCATTGGGTTTTGCAACAAAGATTCCGATAACCGCTACTTCGTTAAAAATGACCATGCGCGTTTATTCGCCGGCTGCAGGTTTAACCATGCGATTGAAGCTGGAAGATCATAACGATGGTACTCACTCTGTGGAAACCGACGCTAAATCGACCGTGGCAAATGCCTGGGAGACTTTAACTTTCGATTTTGGTACTACTGCTGCCGGCACCCCGGCGTTTAACAGCGCGTGGAGTTACGATAAAGCCTCAATCTTCTTTAATTTTAACGTAAGCGGCGATGGTAAAACCTACTATGCCGATGATTTGAAATTTATCCCAGCCTTAAACCAAATTAACCTACCGGTTACTTTTGATGATGCTTCGGTTGATTATAGCACTATCGATTTTGGTAACAACTCGACTGTAAACAGTGTTGATCCTACCAACGCATCAAACAAAGTAAAATTAACAACCAAACCAGGCGGTGCCGAAGTTTGGGCTGGTGTAACTATTGGTACTGTAAATGGCTTTGCCACTAAAGTGCCAATTACGCCAAGCACCTCAAAAATGAGTGTCCGGGTTTATTCGCCGGCTGCTGGTATCGATATCAAGTTAAAACTGGAAGATCATAATAACAGCGCCCGCTCTATCGAAACAGATGTTTTAACAACTGTGGCCAATGGTTGGGAAACGCTGACCTTCGATTTCAACAACATTGCATCGGGCACACCAGCTTACAACGCAGCTTATACATACGATAAGGCTTCTATTTTCTTTGATTTTGGCGTAGCCGGCAGCGGTAAAAAATTCTATTGGGATGATATTAAAATGGTTGGTTTTAATACTACAGTAAGCGTTCCATTAGATTTTGAATCAACATCGTTGGTATTCCCAATCACCGATTTTAACGGCGGTGGATTAACAGTGATTGCTAACCCACAAGTTGGCGGTATTAATACCAGCGCCCGTGTTGCCAAAATGGTGAAAAGCAACGGCGAGGTTTATGGCGGTAGCTATATCACTTTACCAAACCCAATTGATTTCTCGGGATCGAAGATCTTTAAAATGAAGGTGTTCTCGCCGCGTGTGGGGGCTAAAGTATTATTAAAGGTTGAAAACCTGACCGATGGCAGCGTAAGCTTTGAAAAGGAAATGACATCCACCTTGGCGAACGCCTGGGAGACGCTTAGCTTTGATTACAGCACCATTAACACGGCAAAATCATACCAAAAAATTGTATTGATATTTGATAACGGTACCAAAGGAGATGGCTCTGCCAATTACACCTGGCTGGTTGATGATATTACACTTTAATAACTATAAAAATATTAAATCATGAAAATGAATATCAAAGCACTTATAGTCATGTTAGCTGTAGCAGCTATGGGCTTTAGCAGCTGCAAAAAAGCCGAGTATAATTTTGGCAGTATCAATACACCTACCAACCTAACTGTAACAGCAACGGTTGCAGGAGTATCTGCATCAACACCAAACGGAGCAGGTACAGGCCAGGTAGCATTTACTTTAAATGCTACTAATGCTATTACCTACCGGGTTGATTACGGGGATGGTACCAATCCGCAAATGGTTGCTGCAGGCACTATCAACTACAAGTTTACCAATCCTGGTACATCTACTTACACCGTTGTTATTACCGCAGTAGGTACGGGCGGCGTAACATCCACTATTACCAAGCAGGTAACGGTATTTGTACTTTACAGCATCCCTCCCGAGATTGTGGCTAATTTAACCGGTGGATCAAGCAGAACATGGATCACCGATAATTTGGCACCTGGCCACGTTGGCGTTGGCCCGGCTGATGGTTTCACCCCATCATACTACGCAGCCGATCCGAACCAGCGCGACCCTTGTTTATATGATGACCTGATGACCTTCACAAAAAATTCAGACGGTACCATCTCGTTATCGATAGACAATAAAGGCAAGTCGTTCCTGATTGGCGCATCAACTGTATTTTATGGTACCAGCGGCGGCGATGGTTGCTATGCCTTAGATCTGTCGGCATCGCGTAAGCTGACCTTTATGGATGCTACGTCCACCTCAACTACGGCTAATTCAACCAGGGTGCAATTTGTTGTACCGGGCAATGGTTTAATTAACTTTGGTACAGGCGGTAGCACTTACGAAATCTTGGCGTTATCGGCAACCGGTATCAGCCTGCGCAACATCGGTATTGATGGATTGGCCTGGTATCAAAAATTAAAAGTTAAACCATAATAACATGAAATATCTACGCATATCTGTTTTAGTTTTATTGGTATCGGTATTTGCTGCCTGCAAAAAAAGCAGCGCCGATGGTGGGGGTGGTACAAACGATATCGCTCCCACTAACATAACGGTATCGGCAGCTGTGGCTGCCGATAATACCGGTAACGTAACCTTCACTGCCGGTGCTGATAACGCCGCCAGTTTTGATTACGATTTTGGTAACGGCACTTTTCAAACCGTTCCATCGGGCGTAGTAACTTATAGGTACCCGGCATCGGGTACCTATTCGGTAAACGTGATAGCCAAAAGTGCCGGTGGGCAAACCATCTCCAAATCAATTTCGGTAACGGTTACGGTAACCTCATCTTTAACCTGGAGTGATGAATTCAGTATTGATGGCGCTCCCGACGGCACTAAATGGGGTTACGATTTGGGCGCCGGCGGATGGGGCAATAACGAACTGGAATACTATACCAGCCGTTTAGATAATGCCGTAGTATCAAACGGTACGCTGAAAATCATCGCCAAAAAGGAGAGCTATATGGGTAGTTCGTACACATCGGCAAGGTTAACATCGTATAATAAATTCTCGTTGAAATACGGGCGTTTAGAAATTCGCGCCAAGTTGCCTGCTGCTGCCGGGACCTGGCCGGCTATCTGGACTTTAGGTTCGGATTTTGCTACCAATGCCTGGCCTGCCTGCGGCGAAATGGATATTATGGAGCAAACCGGTGGCGATAAAAACAAAGTGTTAGGGACCTTCCATTATCCGGGCCATTCGGGGGGCGGCGGCGTAACAGCCAATACCACTATTAGCGGTGCCACTTCCGATTTTCATATATACGCCTTAGAGTGGAACGCCACGACTATAAAAATATCGGTTGATGGTGTGGTTTACAGTACGCTGGCCAATAACGCCAGTATTCCGTTTAACCATAATTTCTTCGTGATTTTAAATGTGGCCATGGGCGGCAGCCTGGGCGGGGCGGTTGATCCTAACTTTACCGCCAGCACTATGGAAGTAGACTATGTAAGGTATTACCAGTAAAATTTAGGCCCCATATTATCTGTTATTAACGGCATTATACTATGCCGGATGGATAATATCGGGCTTTAAAACAGCTGCAAAACTGATGATGGCGCAACCATCATCTTAAATCAAAAACAATGGATTACAAAAAATATAAATACCTTTTTGTGCTGCTTATTGCCTGTCCGGTGGCTGTATTTAGCCTGTATGCTTTTGTAAAAGGCACTCCGGTTGCAAAGCCTACAGGTAAGGTAGTCTTCTTTGAAGATTTTAGCGGCAGCAAACTCGATCGCAGCAAATGGAACGTAGAGGTGACCGGTATGCACGTTAATAACGAGTTGCAGGCTTATGTCGATTCGTCTACCACAATTGCCCTTGTGCATGGCGCTGAGGCAGAAGGAGCAACCAACGGCGCCTTGCGGCTAACTCCCCAAATAAGCAAGGGCTTTAAAACGAAGGACGGGCAAACCTTCGATTTTATATCCGGAAGGATAAATACCCGGGATAAGTTTGATTTTACCTACGGCACAGCCGAAGCCCGTATTAAGCTGACCGAAGGCGCCGGCTTATGGCCGGCCTGGTGGGCATTGGGCAAAGGCACCTGGCCCGAAACCGGTGAAATTGACATTATGGAGTACGTTGGTGAAAAGGACTGGGCCAGCGCTGCAGTACATGGCGCGGGTTACAGCGGCGAAACACCTTTTGTTAACCGCCAATATTTTGCCGCGGGTAACGATGTCACTAAATGGCACGTTTACGGCGTAGACTGGACCCCCGATTGCCTTGATTTTAAATACGACGGCAAACTGATGTTTAGGGTTAACCGTAAAATGGCCGAGCATTATGGCAAATGGTCGTTTGATACGGATAAGTATTTGATACTTAACTACGCCCTTGGCGGAGCTTACCCTATTAAATTAAATGGGGTAAAAGCGCCTTATAACGGCATGCCACTATCTACAGTAGATCTGGTAAAGAATAATAAAGCCAAAATGCTGGTGGATTGGGTGCGGGTGACCAAAAATTAAGTCCCTTCAATCAAATAAAGGAAACAAGAACGGCTCTCCAGAAAATGGAGAGCCGTTCTTGTTATGTAAGCATCAGAATTATATTTTATCAGGATCGTAAATACGATGCGCCGTTAATGTCAACTATACCCGCGCTGGTAAATTCCATTCCTTCGCTGGCGTAAATTACTATCAGTCGCGCTACTTCATCGGGGCGGGCTACGCGATTAAAGGCGCTCTGTTTTTTTATACCTTCGCCTTGCGGGCCATCTAAAATGGTAGCAGCCATATCGGTCTCAACAAAACCGGGCGCAATAATATGCACGCTGATGTTGTGGGGAGCGAGCGCAACGGCTAAAGATTGGCTCATGGCATTCAACCCTCCTTTGCTTGCGCCATAGGCCGGATGATCCGGCTCGCCGCGGAAAGCACCTCTTGATGATATGTTGATGATCTTTCCCGAACCATTCTTAGCCATTAAATTGGCGGCGAAATAACTCATATTAGCCGGTCCGGTTAAATTGGCGGCAATGGTTTTATCCCAGTTGTTTTGCCAAGTTTCGTAGTCGCTTTTTAAAATCTGATGTTCAAGGTAAACGCCGGCATTGTTCACTAAAACATCTAAGGTATGGTAGCGGGCGGTGTAAGTCTCAAAAAAATCGCGGATAGCTGCCGGATGGGTAACATCTAACTGGAAAATACTGTGATTGCCCTCGCCAAGCTCCTTTAAAGCCTGTTTTGCTGCAGGGCGATTACTTTGATAGGTCATGATCACATTGGCGCCCGAAGCTGCAAATAGTTTAGATGCAGCCAGCCCGATTCCGCGGGAGCCGCCGGTAATTAAAACATTTTTATCTTTAAAATCAAAGGTCATCATGGCAGGATGTTTTAGTGAGTAATATCGCTATATTTTGATATCATGTTTGCGTTTTGCTATTTATTAACTTTAATTTAACAGTACGCTGATACAGCGGGCGGATATTTACTTTTTGTTAAAGCGGGTCTTTAAAATTTATAGATATACCTTGTACTTTAACACTGCTATTTTAACACATCTATATGAGTAACAGACGTAAATTCATCAAATCATCAATGTTGGGCGTTGCCGGCTTAAACCTGCTGCCTGCTTTAAATACATTTGCCGGCGCCGCTGAAACATCCTCAAGGGTTAGCGCTCCAGGTAAACATAAACTTCGTTTCGCGCTCGTGTCCGATGGTCACTACGGACAGCCAAATACCGAGTACGATCAATTCTACAGCAACATGGTAGGGTGGATGCAGAAAGAGCATAAAGAAAATCATTTGGATTTTGTGATTGTAAACGGCGATTTGGTACATAACCGTCCCGATCTTTTACCAAAAGTGAAAACGACCTACCTGGAAAAATTTGGCGTGCCGTTTTATACCATCCCCGGTAATCATGATTTTGCCGATGCAGCGATATGGAAAAGCGTTTTTGGTTACGAGGATACCTACACCGTTGATAAAGGCGATATCGGGCTGGTATTTGCTAATACTGCTGATACACAAGGGAAATACGTTTGCCCAAACGTTAATTTCCTAAAAGCATCGTTTGAGAAGTTTAAAGATAAATCAATCGTGTTCGTTATTCTGCACATCCCGCCTCATCAATGGACGCCTGAGGATAAAACCATATTTGTAGATTGCCCCGAGGTGATTGAATTAATGCACAGTTATCCTAATATTAAAGCCGCTTTTCACGGTCATGATCACTCGCAGGATGGAGTGAAGTACACCAATAAATTGCCGCACCTTTTCGATTCACACTTCGGCGGTGATTGGGGGACTGATTACAAAGGCTACCGCATAGTGGAGGTTGATCTGGATAACAAAATTGGAACTTACCAGGTAAACGCATCACAAAATCCAAAGCTAAATTCAACGAAGTTGTAAGGGAGTACGGAAAGTCGGGAAGACCGAAAGTCCGAAAGCAAAAGGGGCGTTTCTGTAAGAAACACCCCTTTTGTATTTAAATCCGAAATTGAAATTCCGAATTTCGAAATCCTTAAACGTTGAATCTAAAGTGCATAATGTCACCATCCTGAACAATGTAGGTTTTGCCCTCAACGCCTAATTTACCATTCTCTTTAATGGTAGCTTCAACGCCGTTAAATTTCACAAAGTCATCGTACTTAATTACCTCAGCACGGATAAAGCCTTTCTCGAAATCTGAGTGGATAACGCCGGCAGCCTGAGGGGCTGTAAAGCCTTGTGTAATGGTCCAGGCGCGTACTTCCTGCACACCGGCGGTAAAGTATGTAGCCAAATTTAAAAGGCGGTAAGCGCCTTTAATCAGCTTGGTGACGCCCGACTCGGTTAAGCCTAAATCTTCTAAAAACATCTGGCGTTCTTCGTAGCTTTCCAGTTCAGCTATTTCAGATTCTATTTTGGCTGATATAATCAGTACTTCGGCATTTTCTTCTTTAGCAACCGCTTTAACTTTCTCAACATAAGCATTGCCGGTGTTTACAGCGCCTTCATCCACGTTACACACGTACATAACTGGCTTAGCGGTAAGCAGCCAAATATCGGCAATGTGCTCCTGATCTTCTTCGGCAACAGGTGCGCTGCGAGCCGATTTGCCTTTCAGTAAATGCTCTTTGTAAACGGATAATACCTCGAATGCTTTCTTAGCGTCCTTATCACCGGTTTTGGCCGACTTCTCTACTTTTTGGATCTTTTTCTCTATCGATTCCAAATCCTTTAACTGCAACTCGGTATCGATAATCTCTTTATCACGGATCGGGTCAACCGAACCATCAACGTGGATCACGTTATCATCGTCAAAGCAACGCAGCACGTGTAAAATAGCATTGGTGGCGCGGATATTGGCTAAAAACTGGTTACCCAAACCTTCGCCTTTACTGGCGCCTTTTACAAGCCCGGCAATGTCAACAATCTCAATAACGTTTGGTACAATGCTTTTAGGATTGACTATTTCCGTTAGTTTGGTCAGGCGTTCATCGGGTACGGTTATTACACCCACGTTCGGTTCGATAGTACAAAACGGAAAGTTAGCCGCCTGCGCTTTAGCGTTTGATAAGCAATTAAAAAGTGTTGATTTACCCACGTTTGGCAAACCTACTATACCACATTGTAGTCCCATTTATTAGTTTTAGAGAGTCAAGAATATAGAATCAAGAATCAAGATATAAAAGGGTCTTACCTCTTGATTCCTGACTCTTTAATCTGTCTGTTTAAAGGCGCAAAGATAAGAGAAAAAGCACCTGTTTTTCTGAAAAAATAAACGCACCTTTGCGGGCATCGCCTAAGGGCATAAATAAGATCAAAAACATGTAAAAACGAGGGGTACTATATGGAAAAGGAGACGCTGCACGAAGTAGAAGAACTACTGGAACAAAACGATGATAGACAGCTCAGTAAATATCTTAACGATCTGAATATATCCGACGTTGAAGAATTGATAGACGAACTCCCCGAACATGGTCCCCGGTTTATTGAACGATTATCCATCAATCGTGCGGTTAATGTGTTTCGCATCCTTGATTTTCCCACGCAGGAGCGTTTTATTAAAAAACTTTCAGGCCCCAAAATAGCGCAGCTGATTAACGGACTTCCGCCGGATGACCGTACTGCGCTGTTCAGCGAATTGCATGGTGATACGGTAAAGATCCTGATCCAGCTTTTGCCGCCTGATGATCGTAAAGAAGCCCTCTCACTTTTAGGTTACGAGGAGTATAGCGTTGGCCGTTTAATGACGCCCGATTATGTTACTGTTAAACAGGATTGGGATATTCCACGGGTACTTTCGCACATTCGCCGTTATGGTAAAAACTCCGAAACCATTGATGTACTGTATGTGATTGACGATAAAGGTGTATTGCTGGATGATATCCGGATCCGTGAGGTTTTGCTGGTAAAACCTGAAACTACTGTGAGGGAACTGATGGACAACCGCCTGATTGCCCTGAATGTGAAAGACCCGCAGGAAGAAGCGATTAACGTTTTCCGGATGAATAATCGTACTGCTTTGCCGGTGACCGACGATGACGATATTATGTTGGGCATTGTAACTGTTGATGATATCCTTTGGATTGCGAACGAAGAGTACACCGAGGATATCCAAAAGATAGGTGGTACCGAAGCGCTGGATGAACCTTACCTGGATATTAACCTGTTTCGCCTGGTTAAAAAGCGCGTAGGCTGGCTTATTGTGTTATTTCTGGGCGAGATGCTTACCGCCACGGCGATGCAGTATTTTGAAGGATCTATAGCTAAGGCGGTAGTGCTGGCCATGTTTATCCCTTTGATTATTTCAAGTGGTGGTAATAGCGGGTCGCAGGCCTCAACCCTGATTATCCAGGCAATGGCTTTAGGCGAGGTTACCGTATCCGATTGGTGGCGGGTAATGCGCCGCGAACTATTATCGGGATTAATGTTAGGCGTTACGCTTGGCGCGATAGGTTTTATGCGCATTTACGTTTGGACGCTGTTTAGCCCGATATATGGCCCGCATTGGGCTCTGGTTGGTTTAACGGTTGGCTTCGCGCTGGTAGGGGTGGTGCTTTGGGGTTCTTTATCCGGCTCGATGCTTCCTTTGCTACTTAAAAAATTAGGCGCCGATCCGGCCACTTCATCTGCTCCCTTTGTGGCTACCTTGGTTGACGTTACCGGGCTGATCATTTACTTCAGTATAGCGGTAATGATACTGAGCGGGACGCTGTTATAAATTGAGCGTGGTGGATTTATAATGATGTACTAACTACAACTGCATGATATTTTTAAAGCCCCGGAATTAAAATTTCGGGGCTTTATTTTGTTCCTGATTTTTGTTGCCCTGTTTCTCCGTTTTTTTAGCTTTGTGGTGGCCTGTTTTAAATGAATAGGCTTACATGCAAAACCAATCTATGAAACTATACCAATCTGCCGCGCTTTTATTTGTTAGTCTATTATCGGTAACAGCCGCATTGGCACAGCAAAGTAAATCTACCCCCTATACTTTTAACCGTGCACCTTTAAAGCAGAACGTATACGCACAATTACCTATCGGCAGCATCAGAGCCAAAGGCTGGTTGCTAAAGCAATTGGAGTTGCAGCGCGACGGTTTTACCGGTCATGCTGAAGAACTGTATCCCGGTAAGAATGATTTAGGCGGCGATTCGGATTGGTTGGGCGGTACAGGTAACGGTTGGGAAAAAGTGCCTTACTACCTAAAAGGTTTAGTTGCACTGGCTTACACGCTGGATGATGCCGAACTAAAAACCAAAGCACAAAAATGGCTGGATTATACTTTAAATCATCCGCAGGATAACGGCTCATTTGGTCCGTCTAAAATGAAAGACTGGTGGCCCCGCATGCCAATGATGTATGCCCTGCAAAGCTATTACGAAGCAACACAGGATAAACGGGTGATCCCCCTTTTATCAAACTACTTAAAGTACGAGTTGGCCAATCTGGATAAAGATCCGTTGAAAGAATGGGGCAAATCCCGTGCAGGCGATAATATGGAAATCGCCCTTTGGGTATATAACAAAACCGGCGAAAAATCCCTGCTGAACTTGGTTGATAAACTGAAAGAACAAGCTTATCCCTGGGCAGACATCTTTAACCAAAATCAGTTTTTTTACTACGGCGATGATTATCAGCCTAAGCACATGGTCAACGTATCTGAAGCGTTGAAGTTTCCTGTTGTTTATGCGCAGGTATCGCCAACGCCTAATTATACCGATGCTATGCAAAACGGCATCAACCATATTTTGCATTATGCAGGCCAGCCTACGGGGGTAGGTTCTGGTACCGAGTTTTTATCAGGCAACAGTTCAATACAAGGCGTAGAAACGTGCGCGGTGGTAGAATGGATGCAAAGCTTAGAAACTGCTGCAAGAGTAGATCATAGCGCCATGATTGGCGATCAGTTAGAAAAAATTGCTTTCAACGCTTTACCCGCGCAGTTTAGCCGCGATCTTAAAAATCATACCTACTATACTTTCCCTAATCAAGTGCAAGGTTTGCCGGGCGGCCATGGTTTTAACCAGGATTATGGCTCAGGCATAGTGCTAAGCCCTTACTCGGGTTTCCCTTGCTGCAGATATAATATGCACATGGGTTGGCCTTATTTTGTTAAAAATAGCTGGTTAGCCACACCAGATGGCGGTTTAGCGGTTAGCGCTTACGGCCCTATGGAAGTAAATGCGATGGTTGGCAAAAACATCCCGGTTAAGATCTCGGAAGAAACCAATTACCCCTTCGATGAGCAGATCAATCTAAACTTATCATTAGCCAAACCTGCTTTATTTCCGCTGAAATTACGCATCCCAACCTGGTGTCAAAAACCTGAAGTAAGCGTGAACGGTAAACTGGTAGCAGGCGTAAAAGCAGGAGAGGTGCTCAACTTAAACCGTACCTGGAAAAACGCTGATAAAATCACGCTGAACTTCCCTATGAGCATCGTTACCAAAAAAGAAGTTAACAATGGGGTGAGTATAGAACGCGGTCCGTTGGTTTATGCGTTGAAGATTAAGGAATCAATAAAAGACACTAAAGATTATAAAGTAACAGGCTTCCACGAAACAGAAATCAGCGCAGCAGAACCATGGAATTTTGGTTTGGTGTTAAGTAACGCAACTGCTGCCAAAGATTTTTCGGTAGTTAAAAGTAAAATGCCCGAAAATCCTTTCGTTCAGGGGGATAGCCCGGTTCAATTGAAAGTAAAAGCAAAACAGATTCCATCGTGGTCACTGGATTACTTTAAAACTGCCGCTATGGATGTGCCTTACAGCCCGGTAGCATCAAACGAGCAGACCCAGGAAATTACATTGGTGCCTTACGGTGCCGAGAATATCCGGGTTAGCATTTTCCCAACCATCGGTACGCCAAAATTCATCAATTCGGGTTACCAGGAAAGATTTGACGCAGGTATCCCTAACTCGCTGGTGATTTATGGTGGTGGCTGGTTCCGCAAAGACAATGCCATCCACTGTGCATCAAACGGCGATAATAGCTCGGGTAACCAGGGGCCTAAGATCATTGCCACCAATACAAATTTTTCAGATTTAACTTACAGTGCAGATGTAGCCGTTAATTCGCCCGGTGATGCTGGATTGCTATTCCGCGTAAGCAAACCAGCCATAGGCGCCGATGCTTACCAGGGCTATTATGTCGGCCTGAATCCAACTAATGGGACGGTAACATTTGGCAAAGCCAGCGGGCAAAAGTGGGTGGTGATTCAGTCGGCTAAGTTCCCGGTTAAGTTGAACGAAAGCTATAAAGTAAAGGTAAAAGCAGTAGGGAATACGTTTGCCATTTTTGTTGGCGATGCCAATGCCGCTACCATCACCGCTACTGATGATGAATACAAAAGAGGCAGTATAGGCTTGCGTGCTTATAACGCGTTGGCTACCATGGATAATTTAGAGGTGAAGGCTTTGTAACCAGATTGATTATCATACTGAACTTGTTTTAGTACCCCATTACGCAAGTCGCCTATGTAAATCGAATTCTAAGTGGGGTGCTGAAATAAGTTCGGCATGACTTTGTGCTCCACAAAAAAAGCCTCGGGAGTTGCTCCGGAGGCTTTTACGTTTATAGTTGGTTAGGGAATGCGAATATAATTTAGTAAGAGAAATCTTCGTCGGCTGATGCTCTTACGCTTGCCGGTTCGTGATTCTCGCTGTACTCATAACGTTTTTCTACTACTTCCTGATGCTGCTTGATATAGTCGATCGTATCCTGCAGCCCTTCTACAAACTTTTCAAAGTCTTCTTTGTAAAGGAAAATCTTGTGTTTAACAAAAACACCATCTTCCAGGCGTTTTTTGCTTTCAGTTACGGTAACATAATAATCGTTTGACCGTGTTGCCTTTACATCAAAAAAGTAGGTACGCTTGCCGGCTCTAACTTTCTTAGAAAAAACTTCTTCCCGCTCTCTATTGTCAAAATCACCCATATGAAAAGTATTTGTTTAGTTTGATCGGTATAAATATATCAATTTTTTCAAAACACAAATATTTATTTCAATAATATTGAAACAATAAGCGGCTTATTGCGTTAAGCGATAATTTCTTTTGTCAAAAGTCCAGTAAGGAATTTAGAATTGGTTATTTTAAGACTACAACGGCTGATCTTCGGCTTCTTCCAGTAATTGCTTCTCGTAAAGTTCAAAGTAGCTGCCTTTCCGTTGCATTAAGGCATCGTGAGTGCCCTGTTCTATAATTTCACCCTGATCCATCACCAGGATCTTATCAGCATTTTTTATGGTAGAGATGCGGTGAGCAATAATAATACTGGTTTTGCCTTGCATTATCTGGCCGAGGTTGTTTAAGATCTGCTCTTCCGTACGTGTATCAACTGCCGAAAGGCAATCATCGAAAATCAGAATCTGTGGTTGTTTTACTATAGCACGGGCAATAGATACCCTTTGCTTTTGTCCACCGGATAAGGTAATACCCCGTTCGCCGATCATCGTCAGGAAACCTTTTTCAAACTCTATAATGTTTTGATAAACAGCCGCATCTTTAGCGGCTTGCTCAACCCGCGGCATATCCAGCACATCTGCACTAAAGGCAATATTATTAGCAATGGTATCCGAGAATAAGAAAACCTCCTGCGGAACGAAGCCTATCTGTGCGCGATAACTTTCAAGATTCTCCTGTTTCAATGGTGAATCATCTACACTAATCTGGCCGCTGTCGCAATCATACATCCGCATAATCAGGTTGGCAATGGTTGATTTACCCGAACCCGTGCGACCAATAATAGCCACCATTTGTCCGGGTTCGGCGCTGAAGGTTACATTTTTAAGGGCCGTGATGCCGGTATCAGGATAGGTAAAGGACACATTGTTGAAACTGATTTGTCCGTTGATTTGACGGTAATCTTTTGTTTCTGATGCGATCTCCGGCTCTGTTCTCAAAAACTCGTTAATCCGTTTTTGCGATGCTGCTGCGCGTTGAATTAATGAAGTAACCCAGCCTAACGATATTACCGGGAACATCAGTTGGTTTAAATAATAAATAAACTCGGCTACGTTACCAGCTGTGGCGTTGCCTTTCATTACTTCAACACCGCCTACATAAATTACAATGATGTTGCTTACGCCTATCAAAAACAACATCAGCGGGTAAAATAGTGCCTGTACCTGCACCAGCGACATGGCCTGGGTTTTATAATCCTCGCTTTCTTTAGCAAAACTGGCCTGCACGAAATTTTCCCGAACGTATGATTTGATTACCCTGATCCCCGAAAAATTCTCCTGCACAAAGCTGGATAGGGCGGAGAGGCGCTGCTGAATTTTCTCGCTACGGTTATTAATAATGCTGTTTACGTAATAAATGCTCAGTATCAGTACAGGGATGGGGAGTATAGAATAGATTGCCAAATGCACGTTCACCGTAAGCATGGCGTAAATGATCATCGCAAAAAGTACCACCGTGTTAATGGTGTACATAATGCCGGGGCCAAGATACATGCGCACACGGGTAACATCTTCGGTAACCCGGTTCATTAAATCGCCGGTGTTGTGGCGACGGTAGAAGGCTAAAGATAAGCGCTGATAATGCGCGTAGATCTCGTTCTTGAGATCGTACTCAATATGCCGCGACATCAGGATCAGCGTTTGCCGCATAAAGAACAAAAATGCCCCTCGTGTTAAAGCCAGCGCTACCACTAAAAAGCCGAATAACATCAGGCTATGACCAAAGGCTTGATAAATGACAGACTGCCTCTCAAAACCGTTGAAAAGGTGGTAGGTGCCAATGTTATTATTAACCAGATCGAACGCGATACGGATAACCTGGGCGGTTAACACGTTAAAAATGTTTGATATGATAACGAACAGCGCCCCCGGCAGCAAACGCCAGCGATATTTCCAAAGGAATTTATTTAGATAGGCCAGTTCTTTCATGCCCTGCAAATGTAGGTTTTTATCGGATAAAAAACCTCACCCTGCCCGCTCCGAAGGAGAGGGTTCAAAACTAATTTGTCTGAAATATGACAAGTTTAAACGACTTACTGCCGGCCAGTTTAAATGCTGCTAAAGCTTTTCAAGATATTTTGCCAATCCTTACCATATTCAAGCGGGATCATTTTGCCCGTGGGCGATACCAATACCTTATGCGGATAGGCCGGGACTTTATATTTTTTCTGAATAAAATTGTCCGACATCAATACCTTAAAACTATATGCGTTTTTCTCCATAAAAGGGATTACCGATTGTGTGAAATCCTGGCAGGCAATACTTAGGAAACCCGCTTTTTTGTTTTCGGTCAGTTCCTTGTTAAAGGCGTTGATTTTGGGCAACTCGGCAACGCAGGGGCCGCACCAGGTGCCCCAAAAATCTATCACCATCCATTTGTTCAGATACTCTTTTAAGTGATGATCGTTATTATCCAAATCCTTTAAATTAAAATCAGGCGCGTTCGCCCAACTGCCGATTATCTCTTTTTCGAAGACGTTCTTAAAATTCTTACCGGGAAATTTACTCTCGTATAAGGCCTTCATTTGTTGCAGACTTTCCGGCTCGGCACTGATATGGGCTGCAAATGCTTTTAATGCCTGCTGTTCGTTTCCCGAGTTGAAAAGTGTTTCGATAAACTCCTGTCGGTAGCTCTCTTTGCTATGAAAGAAAAACTGATCGTACCCCAGCATATATGTTTTATCATTTGGATTGGAAGGGGAAAATTGGGCGGCTAAAGATAGGCTTTGCAACGCATTTGGGTTCCCGGATGCTTTCTCATACTGATATTTCAGGGCATATGCGCAAGCCAGGGTGTACTTATCGGTAGCCCGGTTACGATATAGCGTATCGGTAACAACTGTATTTAATTTGGCGATGGTGGCGTTTAACAATTTCTCGGCATCGGCTTTTTTACCAGCGTTCAGCAGCATTTTATAAACCAATAAACCATAGCGGCCTCCTTTACCTAATTGCATGGTTTCGTTATCAATAGCAGCCAGTTGAGTGGCGTTTTTAGTCAATAGTTCCAGGTTTCCGGGAGCTTCTCTAACAGATGCCCACAGATAAAGAGGGTTAGCTACCTTACGCATAACGGGATCTTTATCGCTCATCATCAGATTTAATAGCTTCATTACATTCTGCCGCTCTACTAAGGCCGTATCGCCGCCGCTCAAAAAATCCTGCGAAGTTGCTTCTTGTAAAAAATCCTGAAAAGCTTCTGTTTTATAAAACATTTTGGCCACATCGTATGCCTTTTGTCCGTCTGTTTCTGATAGGATGTGAAATTTATTGATGAGATGTGTATGCAGATCGTTTGCTACATAAAGTGACTGGTTGGGAGTAGCCAACAACGTACTATCGTATAATTTACGGGTATTTTTATCGCGGTCGATACTTTGCAGCGCCCCAAGTTTCCGGGTTTGATAATAGGCATCGTTAGCAAACCGGGCGTCTACAGTTTTAAAATAGCTTTGCATTTTAGCTAAATCGTACTTGCCATTAATTTTAAGCGCGTCCGAATAAAAACCCATATTAATCGCCATATTCATCCAGGCAGTATCGGGTTGCGCGGCAGTGATGTCGCTGCCCATTTCCAGCTTATAATCATCTACCACATGGTCTTTCACCGAGCTGTAGTTTATTTCAAAATCCCTGTCAACAACTGCGTCGATTATCAGTCCTGTTTTATCGTCAATAATATAATATCCTTTTTCGTTTTCTCCCCTGGTGGCATCAAAACTAACTTTGGTAACCGGGCCGCTTTCCGTAGTTTTCTTTTTGGGTTCATTAAGTTCTTTATTAAGGTTCAGTGAACTTAGTTGAGGGGGAGTAGCAGGGCTAACTTTATAGATGGTGCCGTTTTTCGCTTTCCATTCGCCGGGTGTGCCGGTTACATCTTCGGGGATCTGGAAAAACATTTTTTGGATATCATAGCGTACCTTCGGTATCCAGCCGTTTAATTGCCTTTTCATACTGGCCTCTAAATGCCATTTGCCGGCGGCATTATTAACAATATCATCAAGACCTTCTATGTTTAATACTTTGCCTTTGCTGTCGATAGTTAATTTGAATGGCTGTTGCAAAAAGGCCCATACATTAAGCACGCCCGAACTGTTTAACGATGTTGAGTGCGGATCATCGGTATTTGTAGAAGGAGTAACGCTTTTGCCATCCTTGGTTACCGCTTTAATCAGCTTACATTCAAAAACGTTATTGCCATCGGCGTTTTTACCGAGAGAATGGAAAGCGTAAGTGTTCAATATATCATAAGCACGACTGCCCTGGCTTACTACACGTGTGGTATAGGTGAAATCTTTGCCTTTGGGAACATTTAGTTCCTGCGAAAAAGCAAACGACGTAATACAGGCCAATAATAAGCAGGTTAATAATTTGATCATGATAGAAATAGGTTAATAGTTGAAGTTAGGACTTTCAAGCTATTAACGCATTAACTATCTGAAAATTATCGCATCAGATTTTTTGTCGGACCTTTAACTCTAAGTAACGATTGATGGTGTTAACCGTGAGGTTTTGCGGCGATGTTAAAATAGATTGGATGCCATGACGAGCCAGTTCTTTAACAATCAATTTCTTTTCATACACAAACTTTTCGGCAATGGTTTTTATGTAGATGCCTTCTACATTGGTGGCCGGTTCTTCACTTAAATCGCGCAGGCCGGTGTTCTCAAAAAATACCATTACCAGTAAGTGGAACTTTGCAATGCGTTTTAAATAGGGAAGTTGCCGTTGCAAAGCCGAAAGACTTTCGAAATTGGTAAAGAAAACCACAAGGCTGCGTTGTTTAATAGTGCTGCGTACAGTATTGTACAGCAATTCCATATTGGTTTCGGTGTAGCGGGTTTTCTCTTTATACAGCACCTCCATAATCTTGTTCAACTGCGTAGGGCGGCGCTCGGCGGCTATAGTGGCGCCTTTTTTGTCTGATATGGTGATCAGTCCCGCTTTATCTTCTTTAATCAGGGCAACGCTGGATAATACCAGGCTGGCGTTAATTGCGTAATCCAACAAGCTCAATCCATCAAACGGCATTTTCATCACCCTTGATTTATCGATAACGCAATACACATGCTGCGATTTCTCGTCGGTGAAGTTATTTACCATCAGCGATCCCTGGCGTGCCGTGGCTTTCCAGTTCACCGTACGGTAATCATCGCCCGATACATAATTTTTAATCTGCTCAAACTCCGAGCTGTTGCCGAGGCGGCGGATTTTCTTGATCCCGATCTCATTCAACCGGTTCGATATCGCCATTAACTCATACTTGCGCATTTGCAGGAAGGAAGGGTAAACCGGCAGGATATCCGTTTGATCGATATTGTACCGGCGATTGATCAGACCGATAGGAGAGGTGACATAAACCCGCAAATGCCCGAAATGATACTCGCCGCGTTTGGTAGGCCTGATCAGGTAATTCAGTAGTTTATGCTGGCGCGATGTTAAAGCAGTTTTGAAACTTACGTCGCGCTTTTGAAATTGATGCGGAATCTCATCGATAATCTCCATAGCGATGGGGAATGGGTAGAGATTCTCGGTATACAGGCTGATTTCGTTATCGTCGCCATTGCTTAATCTTTCCGGGGCCATACGCTTGCAGAATACACCATCGCGCTGGCGGTAAAGCAGCCAACAATCAACCAGGAAAGTAATCACCAGGGCCCAGAAAAATATCAAGGGTATATCGCCCAGCCAGGTAAAAAAGAAGGATAATAAAAAAAGCAAAGCTATCCCGCCCAGCACCGCAAATAAGCGGGTGGTCAGGAACAGGTTTTTATAGAAATTGCTGAAAAACGCTTTCAATTATCTTGGGATCTCAATTTTTTGAATGATCTGTGCTACAACTTCGTCTGGCGTTACGCCTTCCATTTCTTTATCCGGCGTCAGCATAATGCGGTGCCTTAACACGGCAGGGGCCACCCAGATAATATCTTCAGGGGTAACAAAATCGCGGCCTTTCATGGCGGCTAATGCCTTGGCACTGTTAATAATTGCTAACGATGCCCTTGGCGAACCACCCAAAAACAACGATTTATTATTCCGTGTCTCGTGAATGATTTTCGCTACAAACTCTACAATTTTTGGTTCCACATAAAAACCGCGAACCTGCTTGCGCAGGGCCACAATATCCTGTGCAGATAGTACCGGTTTAATTTCCAGTAACTGATCGGCGGTTTTATGCTGATGTTGTTGGGTGATGATGGCTACCTCTTCCTCAAGCGATGGATATTTAACCTCTATCTTAAACAGAAATCGGTCTAACTGGGCTTCGGGCAGGCGGTAAGTACCTTCATGTTCAACCGGGTTTTGGGTGGCGATGACGATGAATGGCTCTTCCATCGTGTAACTATTGCCGTCGATTGTAACCTGGCGTTCTTCCATCACTTCAAACAAAGCCGATTGTGTTTTGGCAGGTGCGCGGTTAATCTCATCTATCAGGATGATATTCCCGAAGATTGGTCCGCGCTTAAATTCAAACTCGGTGGCTTTTGGGTTAAATATTGAAGTTCCCAATACATCTGATGGCATCAGATCGGGCGTGAACTGGATGCGTGAAAATGACGCGCTGATGCTTTTGGCAATCAATTTGGCAGTAAGTGTTTTGGCTACACCCGGCACGCCTTCAATCAGCAGGTGGCCATCGGCTAAAATGCCGGCTATCAGCAGATCAATCGTATCCTGCTGACCAACCACAACCTGGTGCAGGGTCTCTTTTATTTGCTCTACAGCCCGGCTTAGGTGATTAAGATCTGTACGTTGTTCAAAAAATTCGTTTTCCATTATTAGCTGGATTGGTGATAAAATTGTTCAATGTTATGGTTTAGCGTAATCAGGTCATCGTTGCTAACCTTTGTGCTGTGTTGCATCAGGGTAACCTGGTAAAATATCTCGGATACCAGTTTCGGTTCTGCGCCGCTTTTATGTGTCAGTGTTTCAATAAATTCGGTATCGAGTAGGCTGGTTTTTAAATGATAACGCTGGCGGATATGCTCTAAAAAATAAGTGATCTTCTTCTGTGCGATGTTATTGTTATCGCGTTGCTCATAATAAACCTGGCCGACGGTGGTGGCAAATTCAACGCTGGTATTCACAACCGGGGGAATGATTGGGATAATGCGTTGGCGACGTTTGGACTGATAAACTACAAATATTAATAAACTGAAAGCCACGATATAAAAAGCCCAGCGCAAAGGCGGGTGACTTAAAAATACCCGCATGGTAGATTCATCGCCGTTGCGGCCTTTGGTATAATACTCATCCCAAACGATGTTTTTTTGCGATGGGATAAAAGATAAGGCCTTGGCAGCGTAATTGGCACCAGGCTCCTGCAATAGGCTGTAATTAGTAAACATCAACGGGTTGGCATTCAGAAATAATGCACCTTTACCCATTGGGAATTTAATGTAACTGGCATGATCGTACCCGTTTTGGCCAAGCACCACTGCTTTCACCGTATCAAACTTGCTGAAATAACCGGTTGTGCTATTTTTATCAACTAAGTAAGTACTGTCGCGTAGGTTTTTGCTGAGGAAATTAAGATAAGTTTGCCCGTTTTTACGCATTTCGGTATTGCTTTCCAGCTTCAGTTTTTTATTCAGAAAACTTCCGAAATAGCTGGAGGCTATAAATACGTTATTGCCTTGCTTAATAAAGCCCGTCAGTTTTTCATAATCGTATTCATTGATATTGATGTCATCGGCAATAATTAATACGGTACTGTTTTGGATGCTGTCATCGACAACCAGGTTGTAAACTGGGTCGTTAATCGGGACTATTTTTGTAGCCGGATAAATATCATTTAAACGATGATAAAGCACATAGCTACCGAATGGTATTTTATCAGCGCTGCTATAGGTTGCCTTCCAGTTAACACCCTTCGGCTGATTATACTGAGCTACCATATAGAGGATCAGTAACAGCGAGCCGAGTATCAAATATAGTTTCAGCCCCTTCATGCCAGTAGTTTTTTAAAGTCTGCAAAAAGGGTTTGGATATTGGTGAAGGATTGCCCATCAACGGGGAAATTACCGTACCAGATGTATTCAAATTGGCGCGTCAATACACTGAAAGATTGGCGTTGATCGACATTAGTAAGCTCTTCCAGATAGACTGAATTTGTTTTTTCTATTTGCCAGTGAATAAGCTGAGCATCGTTCAGTTGTTTTAAGCTGGATAGGTAAAGCAAACGCACCGCCAATTTATAATTACGGGCTGCTAAAGCCTTTTCAATTTCCTCATCGAAGGTAATTTCATGGATGTTCTCTAACGATTCGTTATAAGGCAGCATAGTCTCTTTCGACTCGCGTGAGAACATGTTGGACAGATCGGAAGAAAGGAGTTTGTAGATCACAAACAGTACAAATATCACTACCAATCCAATCAGTACATAGCTGATGGCCGGGGTGGGAGCGCCGGGTGTCAGATCAGGGAACAAGCGGCGGATCATTTGCCAGAACCAGCGCCAAAACCTGTCCCATAACGATTCCTGTGGTTTAAATTTTTTGGTGTAGTAATTAAAAGCCGGATCGTTGGCATACTTATCTAAAGCCGTTTGATTAAAATGTTTGGCGCTTAATTCAGAGCTATCAATCTGCAAATGCGCCGGAACATGTTTAACAACAGGTTTTGGCACAGCTTTTTTTACAGGCACGGCAGCCGCACCAAAGCAGAATAACACAAACAAAAGAAATAGAAGCAGCTTTTGCATCGGTTAGTATTCTTCTTCGTGTTGCGGTTCGTCGGGTGTAACTTCGTCAGTTTTACCTAACATTTCTATCCGGTGTAACAGGTTATGGTCTTCTTTTTGCTCAATCAGGCTGTAGTAAACTAACCCCATAGCTACATAAGGTAACAGGTATAATACCTGCGACAGATGCGAGGCTACACCAATAGCAATTAAATAAGATTCGCGACCGAACGCCCCGATTAAAAAATTAATAATGTATGCCACAATTGCAGCGGGTATCATTACCAACAGCATAGCAACGGCTATTAAAATAACCGACAGGATCAGCACACCAAATACATGCCACCATTTATCTTTTATTAGTACAAATGCACGGCTAAAAGACTCTCCGAAGGGAGCGTTCTCCATTATCATAATGGCCAACACTAGGCTTGTTATCGGTATAAAATAGATGCCCGGGACAAAACAGAATAAAAATCCTACCAGCATTATCAACACCAATAATAAATTTGAGAAGAATACTCTGATAAAATAGTATTTCACATAGGCCCAAACTTCGTCTACCGCGGGTGGCTGATTGCCCTTTTCTTTATAAAGAACTACAAAAGATAGCGTAGTAATTAGGATCAGCGTGTGACTGATCATCTCAATAAACAGGGTAACAAAGTAAAGCCAGCTAAATTGCGATTCGCCTTGTTGTAGCAGATCAAACGTGCGTACCTGATTAAAGGTAGATACGATTAACCCGCTAATCCAAAACAGTCCGCAGATGGTGAAGTAGGCTTTTAATAATGGTTTCCAGTTTTGCTTGATGAACAGGATGCTATCATCCAATATTTCACCGCCGCGGCGTATTTTATTTAATTCAACTTTGGGTTGCATTTATAGATTTAGGTTTTAGTTTTTTTGATAAAAGGTTAGGGTAAATAATTACATACCACACAATAAATAAGAACGATGCCGCCAAAATACTTACACTTAACCAAACAGGCATTTCGGTATGGCGGGTAACAAAGCTTTCAAAAAAAGCTGCTACCACAATAATAGGTAAAATTCCAACGGTGATCTTCATGCCATCCATGGCCCCACGTTTAAATGATGCCATGCGGGTAAAGGTTTTAGGGAAAAGTATGCTGTTGCCAAATACCAGTCCGGCCGCTCCGGCAATGATGATGGACGAAATTTCGAGCGTGCCATGGATCCAGATCACCAAAATAGATTGAATGCCCAGTCCTTTGCTGAAGAAAAAATATTCGAACGCGCCCAGCATTACCCCATTTTTAAATAGCAGACAAAGTGTACCGACTGAAAGTAACAGCCCGGCCAGGTAATGCACTACTGTTACATACAAGTTGTTGCTGGCTATCTGGTAAAACATCACAAACTCGTTTTGATGCTTGTAAACGCCGAATGGATCGCCCTTGGCAATGTTGGCGTTAGTCATGTTTACGTAGCCATCGCCAAAGAAAAAACGGATAAAAGATTGATCATACTTAGCCGATAAGATTCCTACCAAAGCAAAAGTGATAAAGAATATGAACGAAACCAGCAACTCGCGCTGATAAGTTTTGAAAAGCCAGGGCAACTCGTATTGCCAGTATTGCACAAAGCGGCTGGTTTTTTCTTTTTTGTTTTTATAGATAGATTGATGAAAACCCGATGCAAGCGTGTTAAGGTAAGCTGTGGTTTTAGATTGCGGATAAAAAGTTTTGGCATACGCCAGATCATCGGCAATGGCTATAAAACGTTCGGCCAGCGTATCCGGGTCGCGGGTTGGTTCGGTTTCGTATTGCTTCCATCGGGCCGAATTTTGCTTGACAAATAATGCCTCACGCATGTGTTTTTATAATCAGATTTTTTTGTTAAAATAGTAAAATTAATTTACGTGCATATAAAAATGTACGCGCGCTGAAATTATATTTGTTATCCATGGAAACCGTAAAAATAACCACATCGCAAAACGTTGAAATTGATTATGCCGTAGCCAGCATTGGCGAGCGGTTTGCCGCGCGATTGATCGATTACATGCTTTTTTTTGCTGCCACAATGATCGCATCTTTTATCACAATTGGCGTTATGAGTACCGGCACGGGCATGAGCCGTACCAATCAGATAATATTAGGGGTAATTTGGCTGGTGTTGTTTGTGTTTTACGATTTGGTAGCCGAAATATTTTTTAACGGACAAAGCATTGGCAAGTATTGGGTTAAAATACGCGTGATTAGTTTAAACGGCGGCAGGCCAACTATGGGCCAATACGTATTGCGCTGGTTATTTAGAATTTTAGATTTTTTAATTTCACTGGGATCATTAGCTGTAGTTTCGGTGGCGTTTTCAGATAAGCGCCAAAGGGTAGGAGACATTGCAGCCGATACCACCGTGGTAAAAACCACTCCCGTAAAACCGCACGAAGGCTTGTTTTTTAACACTCCTGACGAAGATTACCAACCCACCTATCCCGAAGTTGCGCTGCTAACCGACAAAGATATTCACTTGGTTTACGATGTAATCCGCAATTTTAACTATACCCGCAACAGCAATCTGGTTTATAAACTGGCTTTACGCATCAGGGATTATTTAAATGTATCGTACCCGAAAGATATTAACGAATATCAGTTCCTGGAGATTATTGTGAATGATTATACCGCCCTGGCTACCAATCGCGAATTGTAACCAATTAAAACAATACCGTCATTTTTATCAGATAAGAAGCAATAACGATAATAGCTGTAACTGAATACAGCGCCCGTTTGATGTATGGCTTAACTAAAGGCCGTTTCCATTCAGCCAAACCAAGTATGGCAATAATCAGGATGGGGATTGTAGCAGGGTAGAGGTGTAAACTTTTATTAATATTTCCCTTAAATAAAGCAATCAGCGAGCGCTGAAAGCCGCAGCCCGGGCAATCAAAGCCGGTAAGTTTTTTAAAAGGACAAGGGATTAAAAAGTTTTGCAGCTGATTAATCAAAATTAAACAGCTGCAAAACAATTCGTTCAAATACATTTATTTAGTTGGGTTGATATCGAAAGGGCGTTCGTAATCACCGGCGCCATAGTTTGGCAATACACCATCCGGACCTAAGTATTGGGCGCTGCCAAAACCGAGGATGCAGATAAATATCGGGTGTAATAATACCAGGCCAACTGTAAATCCTACTCCTTGTCCAAAGCTTTTGCTTAGGCGGTTAAGCGTCCAGATGTAGAAAATGTAATTTACGTAAGGGATAATCAGCAAGATGATCCACCATAACGGTTTGCCAACAATTTCCAGGTAAACAATCAGGTTATAGATCGGGATAATAGCCGCCCATCCGGGTTTGCCTGCTTTTACAAAAACCTGCCATACACCGATTATCGATATAAGGGTAAAAACCGCAAGGCCAATTAAAACAGGCCCTGTAAAAAAATAAAATAGAGAAGAATTGTCCATCATCAATAAAGTTTAAAGTTTATAATTTTTTATTGCAAAATAATTAAATAAAGCTATCCTGCAAATTAACAAAACGGTTTTAAGGTGTTAAGTTTTAAACAAATTAGGTTTATCAGGAGTTAATAGTAAAATAACATATACCGTTTGGGTTTTTGGTATAAATTACTATGTTTGCATCATAAAACACATCAATGCTATGAGCCGGGAACTTTTAGAATTTACAGAGATGATAGACGAGCAATTTGATATTGGCGATATCAACGATTTAAGCGAGGAAACACTGAGCGAATATTTCCTGCAAATGTTTAATTGAGTTTAGTGAGTGGTTGATTAAGTTGATTTGGTGAATAGTTAATCAATTTAATAATGCTCCTAAAAAACAAAAGGCATCACCTTTTGGGTAATGCCTTTATGCGTTTATAAATTTAATTGCTGATTATGGGAATTTTACGCCACTGTAAGCAGAAACATCTGCCAGTGGAACGTTTGCACCATAAGTTGTATTAATAGCTTTAATAAACTCGTTAGCCACAACCGAATAACCGCGAGGGGTTAAGTGCACACCATCTAACGAGAAGATACCGCCGCTGATAAAGCCTGAATTTAAACTTACACCGTTTACCAATAAGCCATTAGCTTTAACATTGGTAAGGAAAGTGAAAGCATCAAATACAGCTAATCCTTTCGATGCAGCAACAGTTTTAATGGTATTGTTATAATTAGTTACATAATCCTTCACATTAGCAATTTCAGTTGCATCTAAAACATATTTAGATTCGATTGGGTTACGCGGATCTAAACCGTAAGGATAAGTACCCACACCTGCAGTAGTAGATCCCATTAATGAAGTTGGGAAAGTAAGTACAATCAGGTCAGATGCGGTAGCTTTTCTAACCGGTATTGCCTCGCTTGGCGTAGCAATGTAAAGATCGGTAATAGTAGGCACCTTGGCTTTAACGCCTGCCAAAACCGCCGCATAAGTAACAGTAGTAAAATAAGGGATAGTAGTAACATCAGGAATGGTAGCCACTGCACCTTTAGCTCCTGTCGCTGTCAATTTAGCAATAGTAGCCTGGTATAAAGCAGTAAATGTTGCTTTATCAGTCAATACATCACCCGCACCGCCTGATGTTGCATAGCCTAATGCATCGTTATTACCCAACCAATCAGTAAAGAAAGTAAATGGTTTAGCGGTAACAAAGTCGATGTAGGCTACATTGTTATTAGGAGTTGAAGTGGTTAACAGTCGATCGAAATAGCCGTTGTAGTTACCATAAGAAGCAGTCGTTGCCTGCAATAATTTAATACCCGGTACCCCGTAGTTGTTATTATCGCCGGTATATTTGGTATAAGTTGTCACAACAACCGATGTAGTAGCGGAGGTTGGCAAGGTGAGTTGACCAGTCACCGCTAAACCGGTTGTTACTGGTGCAGTGATAGGGCTGCCGGTAGCGGGATCAAAACCGGTTAATTTTAAATAGCCTGAACCGTTAGCTTGTGCTTCAGTAAACAATGGTTGCGTAAACGCACCGCCGCCAACTTGTGCCATTTGTTTGGCTATAATGCTTGGGTACGAGTTTAACTGGCCTTCGCGATATAAACCACCATCGGCGTAGCCTGCGGTTAAGGAGTTACCCACAGATATATAACGGGTAAAATCGGCCGACCCAGCGCTGAACGATGCTTTATTGACGATCTCCGGCTTACACGACGCCACTGCCAGTAACCCGGCAAATAATATATAGGTGTATGATTTAAAATTTTTCATGTATGTGGATATTGAATATTACCAGTGATAAACAAGTGAAATGCCCGGAATAAATACGTTGGTTTTGAACGTACCCGACAGGTTAGATTCTATATTGGTTTGAGTGCGTGACAATACGTCTTCGTACTCGAACGACAGATCCAGATCTAAATGTTTAGCCGCTTTGTAACCTAAGCCCGCAGTGAAGAAAACACGGTTAGCATCCGGAGCTTCCGGCGTAACATATCCATCCTGTACTGGTGTGCTGGCATAACCACCGCCTAAGCGTACAGCAAGCAGATTAGTTGCTTTGTATTCGGTACCCAAACGTAAAGCCACTGCGTTTTTATAATTACGTGGCGAGTGAGTATCCTGTAAGGTAGCCGTGTTGTTCGCGTAATCGAAAGAAAGTTCTTTGTAAGCATCCCAGTTAACATAACTTGCATCTAAAGCTACTGTCCACTTATTGGTTGGGTAAAAACCGATACCCAAGGTGGTGGTTGATGGCAATGGAATGCTCGCGGTAAAGGTATTAGGCTGAGGGAAATTTGCTGCAACCGATGATGGTACGGTAAATATAGCGTTACCATCTTTAACGGTAGTATTCACCTGCGAACGGTAATTTAAACCTAAAGTTAATTTATCAGATGCTTTTACAAACACACCGGCGTTCCAACCGAAACCGTGGCCGCCGCCATCCAATTCAGCCTGACCATCAGCGCTTGTCGATGTTGAAAGCGGAATGGCGCGTTTTAAATTAACGCTGGCGTGGTTATAAACAAAGCCTGCGCCAATACTTACACGGTTAGTCAGTTTATAGCTTACAGTTGGCTGGAAATAGATCGCTTTCAGGTCAAGGCTCTCTAAAGAGTACTTGCCGGTCCACGAGTTACCCCAGTCGGTTAATCCGCCGAAAGGCGTGTAAACCCCCATACCGAATTTAAAATTTGAATTTTTGGGACCCCAAACTGCGTAAGTCGTGAACGGAGTAGCCACCTTATTAGCCACATCATATTGCGTGTTCGAGCCACTTGGAACAAACGCCGATTTAAACAATAGCGGACTAACGCCGGCCTGTACATAGTTTTCGGGTAACATAGCCACAGCACCGGGGTTAAACAGCACCGAAGCGCCATCCTGCAATAAACCAGTGCCGGTATGGCCCATGCCTATTTGCTTCTGTCCGTGTAAGTTAACCTGGAAACCCTGGGCAAATGTAATTGCCGGTACGCTTGCCAGGAGCAAGAATAGTAGTTTTCTCATAATAAGTATAAATTGGTTTATAACGCTATTTGCATTGGGGCGCAAACATACATTTTTTCTGAAAATAAAATTACTTTGAGTTAAACAGAATAAAAGGGCTATAATGCGGAGATATTGGTCAAAAAGTCGGACAACTTTTAGGAGTTAATCGGTTGCTTTTCGCTGATGTTTGCAAACTTGTAACTAAATTCGCCGTCGGGACAAAACAACCATCCATCTATGAGTAAAAAGATCGCGCAGCTAAGTCTATCCAAATTTGCCGACCTGTATGCAGATAATTTTGTAAGCACCGATTTTTTTGTAGCCGACGAAAAACAACTCCTAAGCCTTAGCGAATTTCCATACCGCAGCGATGGTTATATTATAGGCATTTGCACCCGCGGCACAGCCAAGGTTGAGGTTAATCTACAGATTTACGATGCCCGCCCTGATGCCATGTTGCTGGCCACGCCATTCCACGTATTAAGGATCTATGATGCCAGTCCCGATTTTTTATGCCGGTTTTTGGTATTTTCTAAAGCATTCCTTTCGGAAACAAGTGTAAACAGCCACTTCCTGGAAACCTTTGCTTATTTTAAGAACACATCTATCCCGGTAATTTATCCCGCGAATGCAGACGCACACACCATTTTGGATATTTACCTGCTGATGAAGCAAAAAATAGATCGGCAGGAGCATCCGTACCGCATGGAGATCTCCCGCAGTATTTTAACCTCTTTGTTATATGAGGTGCAGGCTGTGTACGAGAAACAACACGTCATCATCAAAAGTAAACAAACCCGTAAGCAAGAGCTGAACGTCCTTTTTCAGGATTTGGTTTTTCAACATTATAAAGCGCACCGCAACGTACAATATTATGCCGATGCTTTGTTTGTATCGCCCAAGCATCTTACAGAAACAATTAAAGATGTTACCGGTCGCACGGCAGGGGAGTGGATTGACGATGCGGTGATCTTAGAAGCAAAAGTACTACTGCGCAATAACGATATCAGCATAGCTAACGTTGCCGATGCTATTCATTTTCCCGATCAGTCAACTTTTGGCAAATATTTTAAGAAACATGCCGGGATGTCGCCGTCCGATTATAGAGTGGTGAGCGCGAATTAGATTTATTGAGATGAGTTTATTTTATGATGTGTCTCGAAAAGAATTACTGGATATAAGGAATGAAATTTTTGTATCAACAGGTATCCCTGTACTTGAAAAAAATGGTTTTGTAAAATCACCATTTAAATCAATTCATTGGGGCAGGAATAATTTAAAGGATTTTAGTTACGATTTATGTCGGGTGAATGAATATTCACAATTGGAGAAAATAACTGCTCATATATCGCGTGGCGATCGATGGATAAAAGTTAGTTTAAACAGCTTTGAGTTGCGCCCTGAAATTAAATCATTAGATCAGTTAGTTGGAAAGGATGGCATGAAATTTTACTTGCCACCTAATTCTTTAACAGAAATGCGTCTTAGAACAGATGACAGCATCCCTCTATTTAATAACCATTTCTATGATCATAAATTGAAGCCATTTTATACTAAATGGGGTTATGAAAAAAGTGTAAGCGGTTTAACCGAGCGAATAAAAAGAGATTTGTCTAACATTAATTATTTTTTTAACTTTTGGCATACTCTTCACAAGCCGTTAGTAACAGATTGGGAAGGAAATACAACGCTCAATCAATAATTTTTAGCTTAAAGAATTAAGTCATTTTTCCTCCATTTCTGAGCAATAAGAAAGCTCGCCAGCGGAACGCCGCCGGGATGAGTCTCCGACATTTTGACCAACATCTCCGCATTGCTGCCCTTTCCTGGTGCAGGTGTCCCGTCTAATTTTACCCTTGATTATAAAACTAACGTGAGTCGACCTATTCGGCTTCAAAACATCCTGGATAATAATTATTTAATTAGATATGAACGCTACCGAAAAAGCAAGCGCCATTAAAGGCGGCGAATTCCTGATCAGGGACACACCGGCCGAAAGCATTTTTATTCCCGAAGAATGGAATGAAGAGCAGTTGATGATTGCGCAAACCTGTACCGATTTCCTAGCCCAAAACGTGGTGCCAAACCTTAACCGGATAGATGAGCAGGAAGAAGGCCTGATGCAGCACCTGATGGAAGAAGCCGGTCAGTTAGGTTTGCTAAGTATCTCTATACCTGAAGAATATGGTGGTTTCGGTAAGGATTTTAAAACATCAATGCTGGTGACCGAAAAACTGGGTGCGGGTAATTCGTTCTCGGTTGCATTCTCGGCACATACAGGTATTGGTACCCTGCCTATTTTATATTATGGCACTGAAGAACAGAAAGCCAAATACATCCCCAAACTGGCCAGCGGCGAGTGGAAGGGTTGCTATTGCTTAACCGAGCCGGGTGCAGGGTCGGATGCTAATTCCGGTAAATCGCGGGCACGTTTATCTGAGGATGGGAAGCACTATCTTATCACCGGTCAAAAAATGTGGATCACCAACGCCGGCTTTGCAGATGTGTTTACAGTGTTCGCTAAGATTGATGATGACGAGAATCTGAGTGCTTTCATCGTAGAAAAAGGTTTTGAAGGTTTGTCGCTGAATACGGAAGAACATAAAATGGGCATCAAAGGATCATCAACCCGCCAGGTGTTTTTTAATGATTGCAAAGTACCGGTAGAGAACCTGTTATCTGAACGTCAGAATGGTTTTAAAATCGCCGTAAATATCTTGAACCTTGGTCGCATCAAATTAGGCGGTGCCACTTTAGGTGCCGGAAAAGAGATCATCAATTATTCGGTACGATATGCCAATGAGCGCGAGCAATTCGGTCGGCCGATTTCTAAATACGGGGCAATCCGTTATAAGATAGCTCAACAGGTAATCCGCACTTACGCTTCTGAATCAGCTATTTATCGCGCCGGCCAAAACATGGAAGAGGCTACCGAACACATGATTGCCGAGGGTATGGATCCGATCAAAGCTAAGCTGAAAGGCACCGAGCAATATGCCATCGAAGCGGCAATCATTAAAGTAGATGCATCAGAAACGTTGGATTACGTGGTAGATGAAGGTGTGCAGATTTACGGTGGTATGGGCTACAGCGCCGAAGCGCCGATGGACCGTGCTTACCGCGATTCGCGTATTAACCGCATCTTTGAAGGCACCAACGAAATCAACCGTATGCTGACCGTGGATATGATGCTTAAACGCGCCATGAAAGGTGAATTGAACCTAATGGGACCTGCAGAAAAGGTAGCAAAAGAATTAATGAGCATCCCTGACTTCGGCGCTGCTGAAGAAGAAACCTTGTTCAGCAAGGAGAAAAAATATATAGCCAATTTCAAAAAAGCGGTGTTGATGGTGGCTGGTGCTGCGGTACAAAAGCTGATGATGCAATTAGGCAAGGAGCAGGAAGTATTAATGAGCCTGGCCGATATGCTGATTGAGCTATACGTTGCTGAGTCACTGCAATTACGTGTTGAGAAACTGGTGAGCATGCGCGGTGAACAGGAAGCAGCTATCCAACTGGATATTATGCGCGTGTTCATCAATGATGCCGCCGAAAAGATCATGAAATCGGGCAAGGAAGCCTTAAATGCCTTTGCCGAAGGGGACGAGCGCCGCATGATGATGATGGGCCTGCGTCGTTACACCAAAACCGAAGACATAAATACCACTCAGGCTCGCAGAAACATCGCAGCCAAGGTGATTGAAGAGAACAAGTACTGTTTTTAAATCAAAATATAAACATCCGTAGAGCCAGATAATTATCTGGCTCTCATAAACATATACCCAAATGAAAATATTAGTGTGCATAAGTCAGGTACCTGACACCAGTACAAAAATTATATTAAAGGATAACGATACGGCTATCAACAGCCAGGGTACAACCTGGGTAATTAACCCGTACGATGAATGGTATGCGCTGATCCGCGCGTTGGAGCTGAAAGAGACAGGTGTAGCCAGTGATGTCCATTTGGTAACCGTTGGTAAAGCTGATGTAGAGCCGGTGATCCGTAAAGCTTTGGCTTTGGGTGGCGATGAAGCTATCCGGATTGACGCGGACAGCAACGACCCTTTTCAAACCGCGAGTTACATAGCCGATTACGCCAAATCCGTTGGATACGATTTAGTGCTTGTTGGTAAAGAGTCAATAGATTATAACAACGGATCGGTCGGCACCATGCTGGCTGAACTGTTAGATGCCGACTATATCGGCTTCGCTAATAAAATCCAGATAGAAGGTAGCAATGCTGTGGTAACCCGTGAAATTGAGGGCGGTGAGGAAACCGACAGCGCAGCTTTGCCTATAGTAATTTCCTGCCAAAAAGGTGTAGCCGAAGCGCGGATACCTAACATGCGCGGCATTATGGCTGCCCGTACCAAACCGCTTAAAGTAGTTGCGCCAGCGACAATAGCATCTGTTACCGAGATTTTATCGTACGAGTTGCCGCCTGCTAAAGCAGGCATTAAACTGGTTAGTCCGGATGATATGGACGCGCTGGTGGAGTTACTGCACAGCGAAGCAAAGGTCATCTAATTTAGATATGAGTATTGAGATGTGAGATATGAGATTTCTTGCATTTCAATCAACTTTAAAGGTGTCTCAAATCTCAAATCTAACATCTCAAATCTGAAAGAATGTCTGTATTAGTATTGGTAGAACATACCGAAGGAACGATAAAAAAGAAAAGCCTGGAAGCTGTACAATACGCTGCCGGGATAGCTAAAGCTTTGGGTACAAGCGCTACAGCCTTAGTATTAGGAACTGTATCCGATGCCGAATTAACAGCCATAGGCGATTACGGTGCCCAAAAAGTATTGCATGTGGCAGATGATCGCCTGAATGATCTGCATGCCCGCGCCTATACCAGCGCCGTTTTGGCTGCTGCTGAAAAGGAAGGAAGCAAAGTAATTGTTGCCCTTCACGATATCAATGGTCGTGCGGTAGCCCCGCGGGTGGCCGTTAAACTGAACGCAGGATTGGTTGCCGGTGCATTATCATATCCTGATATTGCAAAAGGTTTCGCCATCAAAAAGGCCGTATTTTCCGGGAAGGCATTTGCCCACGTGAACATCACCAGCGATGTAAAAGTAATTACGCTGATGCCAAACACTTTCCAGTTGCAAAAGATTGATGGTAAGGCAGCGGTTGAAAAGCTGGAGGTAACCTTCGGCCCTAAAGATTTTGGCATTACCGTTAAAGAGGTAAATAAGGTTAAAGGCGAAGTGCCGTTGACTGAGGCTGAGTTAGTTGTGTCCGGTGGTCGCGGGATGAAGGGACCTGAAAACTGGGGACTGATAGAGGATCTGGCTAAGGAATTGGGTGCAGCTACAGCCTGTTCGCGCCCGGTGGCCGATGCGCACTGGCGGCCTCACCACGAGCATGTGGGCCAAACAGGGGGTACCATCCGACCTAATTTATATATTGCTGTGGGTATTTCAGGCGCTATACAGCATTTGGCAGGTGTAAACGGCTCTAAAACCATTGTGGTCATTAATAAAGACCCGGAAGCTCCGTTTTTTAAGGCCGGTAACTACGGGGTGGTTGGCGATGCCATGGAGATATTGCCGCGCTTAACAGCCGCCGTTAAAAAGTTTAAAGAGACTCATAAATAACTGTTAATCAATGATCAATGTGTTTTACGAAGGCCAGGTACTTTGGGCGCAGATAGATGCTAACCAGCATATGCGCCATTCGGCTTATGCGGATATTTGTGCGCAGGCCCGCCTTAATATGCTGCAGAGTATCGGCCTGAATGCGAACACGTTACTGGTCCGTAAAATTGGCCCGGTGCTGTTTCGTGAGGAGCTTAAATACCTGAAAGAGATTGCTTTAGGCGATCAGGTTACCGTGGTTTGCGAGGTGCTGAGTTCCCGTGCCGATGGTTCGCGGTGGACGATCAGGCATGAAATTTACCGTGGTGATGGCGTAAAAGCAGCCGTGGTGATTGCAGATGGATCGTGGATTGACATGGAAAAACGCAAGCTGGCTATCCTGCCAACCGAAATTAGCGATATGTTTGCACTGGCACCAAAGGCCCAGGATTACAGCGAAGAGTTTCAAAAAGTACCATCGCAAAAAATAGAATAGAATAGTATAGATTTCAACCGATATAATATTACATAAATACCTATGAGTGAATTAAATAGCAGATTTGAAGATGCCGTTGCACAAAGTAAACAGCTTACTAAGCGCCCGGATAATGAAACACTTTTAAAGCTATATAGCCTGTATAAACAGGCAACTGAAGGCGATATTCCGGAAAATACGGAAAAACCCGGAATGTTTGATTTTGTAGCTGCCGCCAAATACAACGCCTGGAAAGGTTTGACCGGTTTGGACAGTGACGACGCGAAGACGCAGTACATCGAAATTTTTGAGGGGTTGAAAGCGAAGGGTTAAACAAAATCTTACCAACCCGTCATTGCGAGGTACGAAGCAATCTCTTTGCTTTCCAGAGACCGTCAGAATTTACTTTTGGGGTGTAGAGATTGCTTCGTACCTCGCAATGACGGCTTCGGCGGTGCCGAAATTTTAACCAATCTTTCCGCCATATCAACCTTTGCAATGCGGCGGCAATTGCGTTACTTGCTTTACAAACCAATACTAAATTATTATAAACCCGTCGGGTGTGGTGCAGGTAACCTAAAAATCTGTCTCCCTGACTAATTCCTGAAAGAAGATGTCTGAATTAAAAAAACAATTCGTCCGTTTTGCATTTGCACTGCTTGCGGTTATTTGCGTTAACGTTGCGGCAAAGGCTCAAGACAAAATTGAGGGCCAGTGGTACAACGCCGAGAAAACCGGTAAAGTTGAAATTAAAAAAGAAGCTAACGGTCACTTTAACGGCAAGGTAGTTTGGCTGAAGGAGCCGCTAAAAGACGGCAAACCAAAACTCGACGAGATGAATCAGGATGAGAAACTGCGCAGCCGCCCGCGTTTGGGTTTAGAAGTATTGAAAAACTTTGTAAAGGATGGGGAAAACAAGTATGTAGACGGTACCATTTACGATCCGCTTAACGGTAAAACCTATTCCTGCAAAATGACTTTGAAAGGTAATTCGCTTGATATCAGGGGGTACATCGGCATCTCGTTACTGGGGCGTACTACTACGTTTACGCGGATGCCGTAGTTACAGAGAACTTCGTTTCCCCTCTTGAGAGGGGAAGCACTAACCGGGCATTTTGCAATAGCTTTAATTGGGGTGTGTCCCTCGCCTCGCAGAATGACACACCCCTGACCCCTCTCAAGAGGGGAAGCGCGACTTTTTACAATTTACGACTTGTGATGGACGGTTGGATGTATAATTAATTTTTAGATAACAGCATAAACTAATGAGTGCTAAACGTATAATTAAAAAAGTAGCCGTACTTGGTTCGGGGGTGATGGGGAGCAGAATTGCCTGCCACTTTGCCAACATCGGCGTGCAGGTGTTGCTGTTGGATATTGTTCCGAAGGATGCTGCGGCTGATAAAAAGAGCCGCAATAAGATAGTTGATGATGCGCTTACTTTCGCGCTGAAATCAAATCCTTCACCAATTTACTTAAAATCCTTCGCTAAGCGGATTACGACCGGGAACTTCGACGATGATATGCCCAAAATTGCTGATTGCGATTGGGTGATTGAAGTGGTTGTGGAGCGTCTGGATATCAAACAACAGGTGTTTGAAAAGGTAGAGCAGTTCCGCAAGCCGGGCACTTTAATTACTTCAAATACCTCGGGAATCCCGATTCATTTGATGACTGAAGGCAGGAGCGATGATTTTAAAAAGAACTTCTGCGGAAGCCACTTCTTTAATCCGCCGCGTTATCTGAAGCTGCTGGAAATTATCCCGACTAAAGATACTTTACCCGAAGTGGTGAGCTTCCTGATGAATTTTGGCGAACAGTTTTTGGGTAAGACTACCGTTTTGGCTAAAGATACTCCGGCCTTTATCGGGAACCGTATCGGCGTGTTCAGCATCATGAGCATCCTGCATTATGTGGAAAAATCGGGACTGACGGTAGAGGAGGTTGATAAGCTGACCGGCCCTGTTATCGGTCACCCAAAATCAGCTACCTTCCGCACTACGGATGTGGTTGGTTTGGATACGATGATCCACGTGGCTAACGGTCTGAAACAAAATGCGCCCGATGATGAAGCCAACGCCTTGTTCGAAATCCCCGGCTTTGTGAACGGCATGGCCCAAAACAAATGGCTGGGCAGTAAAACCGAGCAGGGTTTCTACAAAAAAGAAAAAGTAAACGGCAAAAGCGAGTTCTACGCGTTGGATTTGAAAACGTTAGAGTATAAGCCATCACAAAAAGTAAAGTTCCCGGTACTGGAGACCACTAAAACCGTGGATAACATGGGCGACCGGCTGAAAATGCTTTTCGGCGCTAAGGACAAAGCGGGCGATTTTTACCGCGAGGTATTTTACCAGTTGTTTGCTTACTCAAGCAACCGCATTCCGGAGATCTCGGATGAGCTATATAAGATAGATGCAGCCATGAATGCCGGTTTCGGTTGGGATATGGGGCCGTTTGAAAAATGGGATGCCTTAGGTGTAGAAGCTACGGTAAAAGCGATGGAAGCTATCGGCCATCAACCCGCCCAATGGGTTTATGATATGATGGAAAGCGGGGCCAAATCTTTTTATAAGGTTGAGGATGGGCACAAAAAGTATTACGATATCCCGAGCAAATCATACCAGGTTATCCCGGGAACGGAGCAATTTATTTTGCTGGATAACATCCGCGCAAGCAAAACTCTTTGGAAAAACAGCGGTGCTACTATAACCGATCTGGGCGATGGTATCATCAACCTGGAATTTCATACCAAGATGAATACCATAGGCGGCGAGGTGATTGAAGGTATTAACAAAGCCATTACCCTGGCCGAAGCGTCATACAAAGGTCTGGTGATCTCTAACGAAGGGGCCAACTTCAGTGCCGGCGCTAACGTGGGCATGATATTTATGATGGCTGTTGAGCAGGAGTTTGATGAGTTGAACATGGTGATCCGCGCGTTTCAGAATACCATGATGCGCATCCGTTATTCATCTATCCCGGTAGTGATTGCTCCGCACCAGATGGCCTTGGGTGGCGGTTGCGAAATGTGCCTGCATGCCGATAAGGTAGTTGCCCATGCCGAATTATACATGGGCCTGGTGGAGTTTGGCGTAGGCCTGATTCCCGGCGGCGGCGGTACCAAAGAGTTTGCGCTGCGGTTATCGGACGAGTTACAGGAAGGCGATATCGAAATGAATAACTTCCGCGACAGATTTCTGGCTATCGGTCAGGCTAAAGTATCTACATCGGCTTATGAGGCTTTTGACTTAGGTTACCTGAAAAAAGGCCGCGACATTGTGGTGGTATCGCGCAACCGCGTACTGGCCGAAGCTAAGCAACAATGCTTAACTCTGGCTGATGAAGGTTATGTACAACCCATCCCGCGTACAGACATCCGGGTATTGGGCAAACAAGCCTTAGGCTTGGGTTACGTAGGCGCTAACAGCATGTACAGCGGCAATTACATTAGCGAACATGATGTAAAGATCTCGCAAAAACTGGCCTACGTGCTTTGCGGCGGCGATCTGTCGCAGCCGACACAGGTGAGCGAAGATTACCTGCTCAATTTAGAGCGCGAAGCCTTTTTGCAGCTATGCATGGAGCGCAAAACGCTGGAGCGGATACAAAGTATTATAACAGGCGGGAAGGTGCTGAGGAATTAGAGCCCCCCGGCCCCCAGAAGGGGGAGCATGTAAGGGTAGATAAAATATAATAGTAATTGATTATTAACAAACAACCCAATATCCCGTTAGGGGTTAGAGGGCTTAAATTCCCCCTTTAGGGGGTTAGGGGGCTTATGAACGCATACATAGTTGCTGCAAGCCGCAGTGCCATAGGGAAAGCAACAAGAGGTGGATTTAGGTTCACCCGGCCGGATATGCTGGCTGCAGGGGTCATTAAAAGTTTAATGGCGTCTGTACCCAACGTGGATAAGGATCAGGTTGATGATGTTATTGTGGGTAACGCCACGCCGGAAGCGGAGCAGGGCCTTAACGTTGCCCGTCTGATTTCGCTGATTGCTTTGGATACCGATAAGGTGCCGGGCATGACGGTGAACCGGTACTGCGCTTCGGGCTTGGAGACGATTGCTATCGCATCGGCCAAAATCAGCGCTGGGATCTCGGACTGTATTATTGCCGGTGGCGTGGAGAGCATGAGTCTACTACCTATGGGCGGATGGAGGATTGTGCCCAATACCGATGTTGCTTTACACAACCCCGATTATTACTGGGGGATGGGCTTAACAGCCGAAGCCGTGGCAAAGGAATACAACATTGGTCGCGAGGAGCAGGATCTGTTTGCTTTTAACTCGCACCAAAAAGCCATCAAGGCCATTGCCGAAGGTAAGTTTAAGGATGAGATTGTCCCGATGACGATCCAGGAAACTTACGTTGACGAGAACGGCAAAAAGAAGAACAGGGAATTTAACGTAGATACGGATGAAGGCCCGCGGGCAGACACTTCGTTAGAGGCGCTGGCTAAATTAAAACCGGTATTTGATGCCAAGGGAGTGGTTACGGCGGGTAATTCATCGCAAACCAGCGATGGCGCTGCCTTTGTGATGGTGGTGTCCGAACGGTTTATGAAGGCCAATAATTTGACACCCATTGCCCGTATGGTAAACTATGCCGTTGCCGGTGTACCGCCACGGATTATGGGGATAGGTCCGTTGGTGGCTATACCTAAAGTTTTAAAAGCTGCCGGGATGAAGCAGCAGGATATTGATCTGATTGAATTGAACGAGGCTTTCGCTTCGCAATCGTTAGCGGTGATTAAAGGCCTGGATTTAAATCCGGATATCATCAACATTAACGGTGGAGCTATTGCATTAGGCCATCCTTTGGGTTGCACCGGAACAAAACTATCGGTACAATTGTTCAACGAACTGAGAAGACAAGATAAAAAATACGGAATGGTGACCATGTGCGTAGGTACAGGGCAAGGTGCAGCAGGGATATTTGAGCTGTTGTAGGTAAGACTTAAGTCATCCCGAACTTGTTTCGGGAACCCACGTGCAAGGCACGATTTGCAAAGATGATCCGTAAGATGGGGTGCCGAAACAAGTTCGGCATGACTTGAATAATTTGGATCGCCAACCAATTAATAAACCAATGGAAAGAGCCACAAGATTATTTGATTGCATGCCGATACAGGCCGCAGCGCCGGTATCTAATTTGCTTAATGCCAAAGTAAATGGCGTGTGGAAACCATACAGCACCTCGCTGGTGCACGATATGATCAATCAATTGTCGATAGCGTTGTTAAACTTAGGCGTATCGGCTGGCGATGGTACGGTTGAGGGGCGCGATAAGATTGCGCTGGTAAGCAACGGCCGGCCGGAGTGGTTGTTTGTGGATTTGGCTGTGCAGCAGATAGGGGCGGTGTTGGTTCCGCTGTATCCGAATAGTAACCCTAAAGAGCTGGAACAGATATTGAATGAAGCTACGGTAAGATACGTTTTTGTTAGCAGCGCTGATCTGTGCAATAAAATTGTAGAGGTAAAAAGTCACATCCCATCCTTACAGGAGATTTTTACCTTCGACGATATTGACGGTTGCCCGCATTGGACGAGTATCTTAAAACCCCTGCAAAGCGGCGATATCGAAAGGATTAAAACCATCAGCGATCAAATTAAACCTGATGATGTTACCACCATTATTTATACATCGGGTACTACCGGCCACCCAAAAGGGGTAATGCTAAGCCATAAAAATATCCTGACCAATGTTTTAGATTCAAGCAAGGTGCTTACGCAGATCCCATCGGCTAATAAGCACGCGCTTAGCTTTTTACCGCTGAATCATATTTTTGAGAAGATGTGTACCTACATCTATCTTTTCAACGGCTTCTCTATCTCGTATGCCGTATTCATCTTGAATATTAATCCTAATTTGCGGGTGGTTACGTCGTATATATTTACCGCGGTGCTGC